>Ga0182030_10002243_pt1 | contig 40906 bp, 45 predicted proteins | sample 812S3MmetaG_FD_121299 | JGI IMG/M metagenome (GOLD analysis project Ga0182030, IMG submission 121299) | Permafrost microbial communities from Stordalen Mire, Sweden - 812S3M metaG (Illumina Assembly) | ecosystem: Environmental > Terrestrial > Soil > Wetlands > Permafrost | place: Sweden...
AAAAAAGATAGTTTTAATATACTAGTAATATTTGAAAACTCTTTAAATAACTATAAAAAAGTCTATTAGCTAGTATTAATAGTATTATTATCAATTATTAAGGTCTACTATACAATATTATAAATTATAACAAGGATAATCATTAAGCTTAATGGTCACGATCTAAAATACTACTTATGACTAAGCTAATAATTGGATGACTCATCATCCCGTGACACATATTCCAAGATTTGCGTAACCTTGCTTGGATTTACAGGGGTCGTTCATTGTTTTCTCGAACCTTTATACATATCGTAAGTGCTGAACATCAAGTCTCGAACATGTTATTTAATCGACTGTGTTTTCGAAGAATGTCTAACTTCAATTAGGCAATTGGTGGTACTCTGCTTTGACATGGCTACCTCTACTTCGCCGCTCATGCGAAGCCCGCCAACGTTGTGGCAACGCTTCTTGTTCGCCATCAGAATTCAACTTATTAAGGCTTTAGTTACTTCTTTCATCTCATTGACCGGGCTTCCTGGGTTACGCAATACCTTAACTCTGCCCTCCTTCACTAAGGTGTACGCTTGTAGACCGGGGCTCACCAACAGAGTGTTTATACCAAAATCTTATACCAAAGGAGATGCACCACTTCCTCTGTATCTGGGTTCGTCTTATTTCCTTACAAGATTGCTATTTTTTCCTATAGGAGTTATGGAGGTGGGACCTCTCTTAAGAGCATGTAATCGGATCTTGTTCGTTTGTCTTTGTGTCTTAGCTCCTGAAACAGCTCCCAACTCCGAAGGTCTCACTAAAGAAAAAGTCCTTTTAATATGCTAATTCGATGGCCAGACGTACACGGCGGCGGATTTGTTACCGGGAATCCTTCCATAGATGATCGCTTTTGCTTCGATTTTGCCAATGACAACAAGATTCTAGTTGTGAGCTTAGACTACCCTAAAGCGCCGGCTCATCCATTTCCAGCTCCTTCGGAAGCACTGGTAGACGCCGTGAAAGCTGTTCTTGCAGATCAAAGTCTTCCTTTCGATAGAAAAAAAGTTGCCATTGGTGGCTTTAGTGCTGGTGCGAACTTGGCGATCGCCGTGAGCCAAGATCAGAGTATGCAAGGCAAGCTTCGTGGACTGATCTCTTTTTATGGTCCCTTGGATTTCTCGATAACGAATGCGGAGAAGCTAGCCAGAAGGCCTGCGGATTCGGGGCCCGATCCCTTAGAAATGAACGCTCCTGCGTTCGAATGGGCATATGTCAAGGCAGATCAAGACCTGACAGATCCACTCTTAAGTGTTGCTCTCGCCTCAAAGGAAAAGCTTCCTCCAAAACTATACATTATTGGCTGTGAGCTCGATATGCTTTGCAGAGAATCCGAGATGATGGCAGGACAACTTGCGAGGGAAGGCACAGGCGAAATGATACCATCAGATGTCATTTGGGAGAGAAATGGTGTGAAATGGGAGAAAATTCTCGGCGAGGAGCATGGTAAGATGATTTTCAAAATCCTCCTTTAAAGAATTTGACCGAAAACCTACCTAGGATTTGATATGACTTTGTTAGCAACCGGCGAAAAGAAGATAAGAGGGGAGAAAAGACGGAAAGAGATGTTTGAAAGCGCTGCTGAGTGGCTTTTCCGCGAGGTTTACGTCTGATCTCGGTCCACACAATTTACCATCAACGCATTGAGCATTCCGATAGCAAGCTGCTGTGGGTAGCTAACAAGGTAAAACTTACAATTTGTCTGACAAATTGGGAAGAATTATAAGGTGGACAGAGCGGCATATAGTTAAGCTTTGTTAACTTCCAGTATATTGAAGTCCAGATTCGGTACCTTAGATGTGGCTCTCTCCTTTTGGTTGTGCGCCACGACCTGTGCAATAAGCCTGTCAATTTTTTTTTTTTAATAGTTCTCCAAGTCACTTCCTTGAAATCAGAACTATTATGGGCTGCGCGGGCATCAGTTAATGAAATAGCCATTCAATTTCAGACTACACCCTCCCGCGATCCCTCTTGTTTCTCATCGCAATATTCCCAATTATGAACATTCACTCTTCTCGCGCATAGTGTCCAACGAGACAATCATTAGACAATGTAGCGTTTTCTGAGGAGTGTTTCAGGTCAGCCAAGCATCTCAAGTCGTCTCCAAATTTAGATTAGGCTTCCAAGGTCCAGATCCCCATATGTTCTGGAAGAACTTATTTCACATCCATGAAAGTTTGAGTTTGTGTTCTTTCCGAATTGTTGCCAATCGAACAAATGAGATTCGATTCCAAAAATGGACAGAATGTTCAGACCCTCTCGTCGACCTCAGACAATCGCTTATGGCGCGGCAATTCTTGGCTGTATCAAACCCTCCCTTCGAACCTTTTCACGAGCATCACCAAGACTAATCCAAAACATCATCGCGACCTCAGTATACTAGCCAAGATTTCTTCTTCAATGGCTTGATGGCCATGCCCTCTTCTCGGCCTCGGTGCTGATCGTGTCACTTGGCGTTTGACGAAACATTGGCAACTCTCCGACACGTTAAACTTAAATATATCAACCACTCAGAGGGGAGTTTGCTCAATATGGCAAAATTCTCAGCTGCCAGAGCCTCCAGTTAGGGTAAATCCATGCAAGGCAATAGTGTCTCCCCCATGTTAAGCCCTTATGGGGGCCTTTCTTCACTTCCATATAAGAGTCTTGTCCGTTATGCAAGAATTTTGATCTCCAGCAGCGCTCAATTTCCTTCACCAAGATACGTTTTTCAAAGCTTGACGCTTCTTTTAAACGCACTCTTTAATCCTTTAATTGTATCCGTCACCGTTTCTTCACCAACAGTAACCATGCAATTCATCTTTCTAGTCTCGCTTCTAGCATCGTCAATCAACGCCCTTCCCCTCAACATCAACTTAGGAGCATATTCACCTGCCTTGGTAGTCGGTGATGGTGAAATATCATTTGGAGGCAAGCAGGATGTATCAAACTTGATGAACGCCCTCGAAGGCGCTGCTGTGTCTGGTGCTGCAGCAAATGGGCAAGCAGGAGCCGCTGCACCTGTAAGTTTCAAGCAATCTGGGCCTTCGAATTAATACTAAGTGACGTTTTTGTAGGCTGTCGCAAATCCAGCTCCCGTAAGCTCCATCATCGATCGGATGACAAGTTATCGAGACTAATAGACATACGCAGGCTCAAAGCGCTGCCCCGGCAGCTCCCGCAGCGGCAGGGGCGAACATAGTCCCTGATCAAGACACTCAAATCACATCACTTCAAGGAATGGGCAAGGAAATTGCACCAAGAATTGTAAAGCTTGAGCGGGGGCAGGTAATTTCCGAGAAGAGGGACATCAACGGCTTCAACGCAGCTCTCAAATTCGCTGCTGATGCAATAAAGACGACTCCGAAGATCGAGCTCGGTACTGAGAATGCAGGTGTGGGCATTCTCCAAAATGCTGGTATTTCCGCCGGGACTGCTGGTAAGCGTCTTCCTAAATTGATTCTCATGCTATGCTGATTATATATCAGCTGCTCCCGCTGCAGGTGCTGCAGCCCCAGCACAAGCCGACGAAGTCCTAGCAAGAAGCTTTCCTCCCAAGATGAAGACTACGGTTACAACCATGTTCGTTCGAGGAGGTCCATCACCAGCACAAGCACGAAGTGTCGACGAACCAGCATTCGAGAAACGAGCAATCGACGGCGTTAACTTGAACATGGCGGAAGGCCAAGTCGCAGAATTGACCTTCGTTGAAACGAGAGAGGTTGGGGATGATGAGTGAAAGGAGTTTTTTTTTTCAATTTGATGAGATCATTTTTGTGTAAGCTAAGATTTGAGGTTATGGTACACATATTTGAAAGTTTTAGGAGTATGGGCTATTCTTTTAGGAAATAGTTACAGGGCCAGAATAGATGGGATCTGAGAATTTCATAGAATCACCAAATTTCCTATAATCTCAACAAAGCCCATATCTCCATCATCTTATGGCAAACATGATCGGTTTAAATTGAAACTTCTCGACGACTCAAGCATGCTTGACGAAACATTGTCCTTTCCCAATCTAAACTTCCGTGATTTATGCAAGGACTTCCTTGGGGGAAAATGATTTGAGGTGAAGCTCGCATTGCACTAGTAACTTGCTGCGGTACTGTGCGACTTGCAAAAGGAAAGATAATACCTGCCAAGATGATCTCTCACAGTCGTGAAATGCCAAGGTAAAAAATCAATGACTCTCAGAGACTTCTCTGTATGGTCTTGCGAGGGGCAATCCATCTCTCGATAAAGCACTTGAAAATTTGTTATTTTAAGCCGCCGGGCATAATGCCCAGAAATAGGTAATTCACCTTCAATCCAGAGCCATAGATTAAAAGCTTATAATATTCCCACAGAATCCTAATAAAATTTAAGATCGGACTTCGTCTGATTCGAATACAACGCATCAGACTCCACTTCCTTAACCCAAAGACCCCAGGGTCGGTCAAGGGAGGCATCATTCATTTGCATAGCGCCTTTCGTCTGCTCTTCATTAAGATATCTTAGCCCACCACCACTTCCTCCCGTACCGAGATACGCACTTCGAAGCATGAGTCCATTTGATTGGACTTTTGCGTTGGTGTGCGTGTAGACTGCGCGGTAGACAGCTTGCTTTATGCTCGTCCCGACGGTGGTAAAACCGTGATTGGCCATTAATACTACATTATGTTCCTGTGATGTAGAGTCCGGATCGGCGAATTTCGAGGCTAGAGCTGACCCATATCGCTGGGAGGTGACGAGAAAATTTTGAACGTCGTCTGGTTGGTAGAGAGGTGTGATGTCGTATATTGGGACGTGAGTTCCTGGTTCTTCTCAGCGTCATCCTGTGGTATAAGATTATCTGTAGGTGAGATATAATACCTAGAAATCCCGCAATGTGAAAAGCTGGTTGCATAGGAACACCATTCATTGTGAAAGGTAAGACGGCCTCCGAATGGCTATGGATAACACTATTGATATGTGGGAAGCGTTTGTAGATCTCGCTATGGATGAACCGCTCCTGATACCCCTTTTTGGCATTGGGATCCACGGGAGAACTATCAGATACATTGTAATGTATGAGATCTGAAGATGTTGACACCAGGGCTGGTGCTTTGTCTCCTGACATGATGAAGACTTCTGGATTGTCTGGATCGCGCAGGGAGACATGGCCGTAGGCGTCCACCACATCCTTCTTATGAAGTATGTGGTTGGCGGTTATGAGGTTCTGGACCTAGATTATGTTAATTACTACCTTTAGAGAGTGTTTCAACTGTTCAGTCCAAGAAACTGGCTGTTCCTTCCGTATTAAAACAATCAGACGGGCAAAAGAGGAATAGCTAGCCCTTGCAACAAAGAGGAAATTGGAATGAGAGATTACACTTTACATCTGTTCGTTTCATGTTGAACATCAATTTGAGAAAGACAGGGAATTGCTTAGGAATATCAGAAACTGAAATTGTTATAAACAGTGCCCAAGCCAATGCTCTCAAAGGACTCGGGAGTGCTGCTATGACGCCGACTTCTTTCACCCCACATTTCCCCGCCAAGCAAACGGAGGCGCTTATCCGCAGCTCCTTCGACTAGTCATACACTTTCTAAAGAACCTTCAAGCCGCGATAACGTCTCTTTATACCTACGATGCCTTCAACAAGGGGTACGGCGAGATGCGAGCGAGATGAGCGCGAGATGAGCGCGATATGAGCGTGCCAAGAGCCTCCATCAAGGGCCTGAGGTCTTGATCTTCACTCTCAACTTCCCGAAGCAGAAGGTACCAGAATCCTATCCAACAACGACCTTCCAGAAGGAATAGAAACACACTTGGCGTGCATCTCAATCCCATTATGCGCGACATCGAATTGGAGAGATGATGTGAAGTTAATCCAGGTGCACCTGTCGAGCACATGTGGATATTGATGAATCAGAAGCTGGAATTTGAATACCGAACCGGCCCTAAAGATAAGGCTTCTTTAGTGTAGTGCCAGTCCCTGAAACGTTTGCACTTTAATTCCTTTGTGAGCCTATGAGAATGTTGATGGCGCTGAAAGTGGCAGCGCGCGACGTTACTCGCCTTCTGTTCTAAGAGATGTCCTCCACCAACGAAGGCTTGCACGAGTCTTAGACGTTACTTATCTGGAGCTCATGTTTTGAGAACCTTGAAATGTACAAAATGAGCCATGTCCCATTATGTTTGGTACCCGTATCTGTGAGCATTGGATAAGTTTTGGTATCAGTCTTTGCTAAAGTCATGCCTTCATTCGTTTCTCAAGCTCTCTTTGGCCTTGCTCTTGTCCTGCCGGGGGTTCTTGGCGGCTACGTTCCACGAGCTCTCGCCGGTACTGCAAAGACCTGCACAAATCCCCAAACGAGTTGCCAAAATACCACTGCTGTAACGGATCTCTGTTGCTTCAATGCTCCAGGGGGTCAACTCGTGCAAACGCAATTTTGGGATACCTCCCCCTCTACTGGCACGTTACATCACGTGTATATAATTTGTCCCTCCTCCCTGCTAATATTTTTAGGTCCGTCTAATTCATGGACTATCCACGGCCTATGGCCTGATCATTGCGACGGAACATACGATTCGAATTGCGACTCAAGTCGTGCATATACTGACATAACTGGCATCCTTCAATCCGCCGGAAAGACCGATCTCCTTTCGTACATGAACACGTACTGGTAGGCCTCTTCTCCCTTCAAATTCATGGTATTCTGGGAGTAGAGCTCTTAAAGCATGTCCTGAGAGCCAGTCGGCCCCTCTGCTCCTAAAACATCAATAGAAATGAATACTAATTCGATGATCAGGGTTGATATTAATGGGGACGACGAATCGTTCTGGGAACACGAATGGGCTAAACACGGGACATGCGTCAGTACCCTGAAGCCATCCTGCTATACTAGCTACACTTCCAAACAAGAAGTCCCGGACTTCTTCCAGAAGACTGTGGATCTTTTCAAGACATTGGACAGCTACACCGTAGGCCACTCATTGTTTCATACATTTTCACACCCTGATTGGCATGCAGTTCTTGGCAAATGCCGGCATTACACCTTCTAGTTCGAAGACCTACACAGCAGCCCAGATCCAAGCTGCACTGAAGACCGGTTTTGGTTTCGAAGCTACCCTTCAATGTGCTTCCGGAGCACTCGACGAAATCTGGTATTCTTACGATGTTAATGGTTCGGTCCAGACGGGGACGTTTATCCCTACCTCTCCGGTTGGGTCTACTTCCAGTTGCCCTTCGACTGGTATCAAGTACCTCCCTAAGTCGGGTGGCTCTTCTACTACAACTACGACAAGTTTTTCCTCAACCACAACTACGACAAGTGCTTCCTCTGCACCTACTGGTTCTTTCTCTGGGTCTGGATTTTTGAATGGCATTGCAAGTGGAAGCCAGACTGGATGTCTAATCAGTGCCGGAACTTGGTATACGAGTGGGACTTGTGCTACTTATACTGCTACGGCTTCCGGTAAAAAGTGTCCCACAGTTCGTTGAGCGGGACTAACAATTTCATATAGGCTCAGGCTTCACCTTGAAGTCTTCGAAAGGATCTTGTGGAATTTCGAGCTCCACCTTCACTTGTGGATCGGGAGTTACCGCGACTGTCTTTACTGTAAGTATTAAGATCCGTTAATGTCGACGTAAATTCAGCTGACATTAACCGTAGGCTTCCGGTGGGCTGTTGTCATATGGCGGAAGTACAACATTCTATGCTGCCGCCGTCCCAAGTGGCTCGACTCAACAGACCGTTTACACCACATCAAAGGGTACAAGCGTGAGCTTCCAGTGGCATAGTGTATGAGAATATGTAGTGATTTAATTGTATGGAATACGAATTCGTCAGATCCGTTTCATCCCACCTTTTTTCCCCCATATCTTTTTTTTTTCAACACCTAGGCGATATTAGATCAATAGACCTCCCCAAACGTTTCAAATCACCAAAACTATTTGGCCAAGTGCTTGCAATTGAACTTCTCATCTGCACCCAAATATGATGATCGTCAACCTCGGTCCCGTTAGCTCAGTAGAGAAGCCTTACATTATTCCCTCTAAGGCAAGCATTATCTACCTTGAACAGGGCAAGCGCAAAATGGGAGACCCACCACACCTTTCTCGTGGTCAATTCCATCTTCAAGGACAGCGCTTACATCATCTTCGAATATCCTTTCGAACCATAATACGATTATAGACAAATATAATCAGATAGGGAAGGCACTTGTATGCTAAGCGAGGGTCTTCGATGTGCAACGAAACAAGTAGAAATGTCAAAAAAAGGTGAGGAACTTGGAAATGAGAAAGAACCGCTGTGATAAGGGACCATCTTCTGTGTGCAACGAAATAAAAAGACGAGTAAAATGGGAGCTAGGGTTGAATAAAGGAAAGGATTGTTGTGCTAAGCAAGCAACGTCTATATGCAATGAACTAGGGGAGCTCAGATTGACAGCTTGAAATAAGAGACCAGTGTGGGACCCTCGAGAGTAAGCATCGAGACCTTGCAATGCAAGTCGTGTTGAGAATTTTGAGGACTGAGCTGAGACTCTTGATGCCGGGGTGGAGCAACTTGTGCTTGAGGATTGAATCTGGGGGTTGTGGTCTTATGTGGCGGAGCATAGTATCTTTCTCATTTCGATGAACCATGACGGAGAAGGATTGATAGATTCTGGTGACAGAAAAGTTTGTTTTAGAGTCAGGGAGGGGGTGGGCTGGGACTCAACACCTGTACGCAGTGCCCTCTATGAACGAACAGCTCTTTCAGTGTCTACAGATCCAAGATTAAGTCGAACCATAGGAATATTATAGAGCCACCAACTCGAAGGATAGGGATCACGATTTACCGGACGGATAATACAATCGGTCAATAAGGAAAAGGCCCTATAGGCCCTCTTTCCAGAAGGTTTCTGGTACTACAATACAATGTGCAATGCCTGAGATATATAGGGATTGCGCAGGGCATAGCCCCGAATTACCAGTCTCCCTAAGATCGCTTTATGCTAAGACCAGCGTCTTACCTAAGAAGAAGGTTTCTACAAGGATCACTTAATTTTCTATCCTCACAATAGTACCAATTGAAGGCGTCCCTCTGAAAAGACTATAGAACAAATACCTAAAACAACCTTTGTTTTAGGATATAGTGTATCTAAAATACCTGTGTGCTATATATAGCTCACAAAGCTCGGTCTAGACGAAAAAATTAAATAACACGGAGTTGGGGAGGGAAGAGGAGAATTGACAAAGGATTTATTATTTCAACCCTTCTTGATTGTCTCCACAAATCTTGCACAACACCTTCGTTGGATTTAAAACCTTCCGACCACTTACATGCATGGTCTCTGGTTAATGGCCTGTTTGAAAGCCTTTCATTTCTCCTCCAAAGGAGATAGACCCGGGTTATTTCATTAGGAAGGGTTAATGGGTTCTCTCCCCGTATGAGATATCAAGGGCGCCGAACCTTGTTCAATAATTCGAGAAACAAGAAATATGATCTTTAATAAACACTCAATCGATGAGAGAAGAAGAGGCTACGCAGACAAGGCTGCCTAGACCTTGACGGGAAGCCCGAGTAGCTAGCGCTAACCCAAACAACGAGGTCGACGAGTTGGTCGTTCCTGGTTTTATCGCGGGGGATCTCTCAAAATACCTTTCTCTCTATGCAAGATAAACCCTAAATAGACACAGTATGAAGGCTGAGATATCACGAGACAGGTCACCGATGAACTTGCAGCGGTTGCGACGTTGGTTCCTGCAGAGTTGGGAAAACCAACAAGAAGCGAAGAAATTGAACCACTTGATTGGGTAGTTGAGAAGCGGCACTGCCACCACAGGGGTATATGATGCACCGAAACCTTGTTCGAATTAATGAACTTACGGCAGAGGGCTGGGGACTTAACAGAAAGGTTGGTCACAGACTACGCGACCGAAGTGAGCCCAACAGTCAAGAATACTTAAAGATATTAAAAACGCTGTTCCAGTCCCATCATATTTGTGCTGCAGTATCGTAGCAACTGTGCATCTCTCGGAATAGGCTGTATCAGATTGTTTAAAGATGGTCTCTCACATTGGTGAAGGAGCCAAGCTAGCATGGACTCCGAGCAACGGGCTCGAGACCCCGTGTCGCCCTACTATCTCATCAACATCTACCTGCTCCTCCAGCTCTACCTCTAGCACGACATCGGCAGCTGCTTCTTCAATCTTCGACATAGAAAGCCCAGCGCCAGAGCTCCCGCAATCACCGATCACCCCACCAGCCATCAAGGTAGCTAAAGCTGCGCTTGTGGGTGGAGTATTGCCTCCAATATCTCTACCAGTTGTGTCTCCGCCAGATGTGCCACCTCTCGCTTCGCCTGCCGCATCGCTCCCAACTGCTTCCCCTCCGAGCGATTTCTTTGCTTCCACCCAACAATCCCACTTCAATAGTCAATCCGGTATCTTTGCGTTTCCCCCCAAATCTTTGCCCGGCCGGCAAGCTGTACGCAAACGACCGCCTTACTCCCGGAAAGCAATAATTTCAGATGGATCGCCGAAGCCTAAGCAAACGAAAAAGGCTTGCTCTTCCATAATACCGGAAGAAAACAGGCCAAAGGCTCTTAATAGAGAAACTAGTCCCGAAATATCCGCAAACCCAAGTTCAAGCAGCAGATCGTCTCCTTTGACTTCACAACTTCCAGAAGGAATCAAGGATGTACAACAAGATTCCAAGGAGCCTAAGAAGCTGGAAATTGTAACCATCAGTGGTGACATTGGCAGTCTATCGACAGATTCGGAGAACATAACGAGCGAGGAATGTAACGAGGAAGGGCTAACCGAAACTTCCGGTTCGGCTGAATCTTCCGTGGTAGATGACGATCCATTAGTCTTCGAAACATACGATGAAAAAGCAAAGGGTGATAAATCTATCGTCAATTGGAAAATATACAATTGTCTGAAGGAGAAAGTAAAAGGAGATATCAGTCTTGGTAAGGACCCTGGAATGGTCTACGTTTTCGAGTCTCCTGCCCGGGCCGAAAACCACGTCAAGATTGGGAAGACAAAAAGAATATCATCGAAGCGCAAGGGGGAATTGGAAAAATGCAAGTTTGAACTCTTCGAGGTTGAAGATACGTATAGAAAGAGATATCACCATTATGGCATCGTCGAACAACTCATCCATGCGGAATTCCATCTCCAGAGAAAGAAATTAGGCTGCACAAAGTGTAAGCCGCGAGGGGATTACAAAAATCACACAGAGTGGTTCGAGATTGATGGAATGACAGCTCAATCAGCCAATCAGAGATGGAGGGACTGGATCATCATTCACAAACCTTTCGATGATGACGGCAACTTGACGCCATATTGGCGTTGGCGTGTAGATAAGCTGGCAGAAACAAAAGACGAGATCAAGTGGAATGAATGGAGACAGCCGGGGAAGCTTGATTACTATAAATATAAGATCGTGACTTTAAGGAAGTATGAACAGCCTCTCCAGGAGCATTTCAGTTCCACAAGAAAGGACTCTCATTTTTGTGCGGTGGGAGCGATAATAGTACTCCTATTATTCATCAATTTTGGTGAAATGGGAGGAATTTTGGCTTTCATAGCATTGCTAGCACTATGATAGAGAAATATGTCGATGGCCAAATCCTGCAACTTCACACTATTGGAACTAATCAGACTTTTTATTGAACAACATAACATGGTTGAAGTACCCTCAAGGGGTATGGATGAGATACCCATGAAATCGCATTCGCCAATCAAATCCCAAACATCGTTCAAGAATGGGGGAGGCCGACAGAGCTCTCTTCCACGTTAAATCAACCTCGATTGAATGTACAGCCCACCTGAGATCATTTCGAATGGCGACGATCAAGCTAGCGGGCTCTGTCCCAAGGAACCTCAAGAAGAAGAGAGCAATTGTGACCGGTCGTTCCAGGTGAGACCGGATTCCAATGTCTAGAACCCAGCTGAATAATTAAGGGGAATTGGTGCTGGAATTGCAATTGAATTGGAGCAACGCGGAGCAAATGTAGTTGTAAATTACACATCCCCAAGGGGCAAAAAGAGCAGGTGCTGAAGTTATCAAAATTATTGAAGATGCCGGAGCCAAGGCAACACTGGTGAAGGCAAACGTGGGTATAATCTCAGAACTGGAGAAACTTGTTGAAGCTGCACTTGCGTTATCAGAGACTGGAAGGTTGGACATCCTCATCCAAAATGCAGCATCTGGAGATGACGCTTTCTTGGAAGATATGACTAAAGAGTTTTTTGATACGCAAACGGCTATTAACCTCAAAGGCAAGACCCACCAAGGAAGGAAAGGAAGGAAAGGGGTACTTGGCTTATGTAACGTCAGGTCCGATCTTCCTCATTAAATTGATACTTCCTCATATTGCTCAAGGTCGGATTGTCATGATAACGTCCGTCTCCGCTACTCTTGGAATGCCAATGTAGACTGTGTACGCAGCCACAAAGGCCACATTGGAAAGTGTATTCAGAGTATGGGCCACAGAACTTGGGTAAAAGTATGGGATTACCATAAATGCTATTAGTCCTGGCCCGGTCAAAACTGATATGTTCGACGAGTGCGAGCCGAATGTCACTGCAGCTTTGCAGCGGATGATCGATGTGACTCCAGGAGCTCCGAGAGCAGGAGAGGTGTCATATATTGTGCTGATAGTCTCGTAACTCTATCTCTGTCTAGATTATTCTCGAAATATGAGTTTGATTCTGTAGCTTTTTATCTTCAGAGAGTCGATGGGTTACTGGAACTGTCATCAACGCAAGCGGGTGAGTGAGATTTGCGTGATGGGTTATTAAGACGATGGATTCTGGCAACTATTTCCACTATTAAGAGTGAAAAGTAGTTTAGGAAGCAAGATTAGAGTAGAAGAGGTCACCCAAGAGCATCTATGTCACATGGTGATAAGATAAGCCTAGGCCGGAGTCCTGGATGACAGCATCGAAACCTCGCATTTCCAAGCATTCAACTATATATCAATGAGCTCCTCACTTCTCAAAAGACCAATTATTTCACTCCCATTACGAACTTTGACTGCCCATGTATGTAGGAAAAGCGTATTCAAGTCCCAGTTGCTAATTCTTTTGCAGCTTGCCTTAACAAACGCCATGCATATTCAATCAATTCCTATGTGTAGGCCGTCCTCCTTCCTAAGCATGGCTTCGGATATATTGATCCAATAGATGCTAACGTTATATTCTAGGGACGGGGAGTAGTGACAATTATGCCTATCTTGTTGTAGATGACAGATCTAAGGACGCAGTGATCATCGACCCCGCAAATCCCGAGGAGTGTGTACAAAGCCAAGTCAATTAGGATACAACGGATTGTTGACATTAGGAATAGAGTGGCCCCCCTTTTACAAGAGCAGATTGACTCTGGCAAGATCAATCTAACTGCAATCGTCAATACCCATCAGTACACCCCCCACAGGAGCATCCAACAAGGTGACCTGCTAATCGCTGATAGCCATTGGGATCATGCCGGAGGAAACAGAAAACTCAAAGATACGGTATGGAACGTCGAATTTTCCCTATAACAACCGCTAAGCTTTTCTCACCGCAGCTAAAAGCCATCCAAGGGAAACCAATTATCGGAGGCAAGGATTGCGAAGATGTTACGAAGACTCCGAAGAATGGCGAGGGTTTCAAGATTGGAGATATTGCCGTTAAGGCATTATATACGCCTTGCCATACACAGGATAGCATATGTTGGTTTATGGAAGACTCTACCGGCAGAGTAGTCTTTACAGGTGACACTCTATTCCACGGAGGTAAACCACTTACACATCGAAATCCATTTTTGAAATGATAGTTAATATTGAGTGTCTTAGGTTGTGGGAGATTTTTCGAAGGATCGGCCGAGGAGATGAACACAGCTCTTAACAAGACTCTGGCTTCAATTCCTGATGATACGAAAGTATATGTAAGCATTTCTGACGCAGAATTTCGTATCAATCGCTGAGAGTTGTAGCCTGGTCACGAGTATACAAAAGCAAATGTCAAATTCGCAGTTTCAGTTTCACAAAGCGAACCAGTCAAGAAGCTGGAAGCCTTTGCACAGAATAACAAGGAGACGCAGGGCAAATTTACCATTGGTGATGAGAAGGTAGACGATCCTACCTGTCCGGAGAATGAAATATATGTTGACAAGAGCATTTAGCAACATAACGTCTTCATGAGAATGGATGTACGTATTCTAGATCTTCAGCCTGCAGGACTTGAGAAACTGACAGAGGCAAGGACCCCATTATACAGAAAGCCACGGGTAAGACCGATCCAGTTGAAGTTATGGCAAAGTTGAGAGAGATGAAGAACAACTTCTAGTGAGTAAGTAATCAAGAACTTTCACGAAAGTTTCCAGCTATTGATCCTCGACATAGATCACCACCAGAAAAAGATGTGATCAACGGACAAGTGTATACATAAATCAACAAATGAAAAGCAATCAATTTGAACTACCTTAAAGCTCTTCCCCAATTCACGTCGCGCATCGCTATGACGTCAGGAATTTTATACCACATTACTCACTTCCTGCTCAATCTTTCTCCGTTGTTAAAGTTCTACTTGTATCCCTACAAACTTATCAACCATAGTCGGCGCTGATACTCCAAAAATGGCGGATCAGACTACACATGGCGCTACCGGCCCACCCATCACAACCAAGGACAACATCCTCGAGACCGGTGCTTCTGCTACCCAAAAGTTTGAGCCTATCAAAGTCGTCTGCGCTCATCTCAATGCGTTCCACGTTTATGTCTCTGATCCCTCTCGTTCGATTGAAGCGAATCATTATTGTACTCATTTGAGCTCTGATGTGCGAATCCTGTCTTTTCTCGCCCATGAAAGATGTTGCGATTTTTTTGATTGGTCAATGAAGAGAGAGGGCGCCTAATGTGCTTCAATAGGTGTGGCAGTGCCTGATTTACGATACCCCGACCAATCCAGCTAGGTTGATCGGTGTAGAGTACATGATCACGCCTAGATTATATGAGGGACTTGGTCAAGAAGAGAGGAAGCTTTGGCATTCCCATGACTATGAGGTATCCCCTCACATCTTATTACCTTGCTTTTGAACTTGCGCAGAACAAAACATAGGAAATCATCGGTTGACAATACCTAACAAGGTCAAAAGCGGAATGCTAATAATGCCCAATCCCAACGTCCCCGGCGCAGTCTGGGAATTTGCCGAAACAGAAGAGATGAAAGAGGTCATTGGTTTATATGGGAAGACGTATCATTTCTGGCAGGTTGATAGAGGTGATACTCTACCGCTTGGGAAACCGGAGTTAATGATGAGCTTTACGAAAGATGAGCAGGTGAGTTGAGGGATTGTGTTTGTGGTGCGGCGGGAGGGTTCGAGACTGATGTGAGATAGGTGCCGTGGGAGAAGGTTAAGAATAGGGATGAAAGGTACGGTGTCGAGACGGGGAAGAAGAAGCAGGCGAGGAAGGAAATTGAGCATGTGAAGGTTCACGAGGATGCTGATGGGTGCTGGAAGGGAAGTCAGCATGAAGACAGACGAGGCAATGACCATAAACCTCAATAGGGAATCATCGCATTCTAGAGCTATCACAATGTTGAGAAAGTAACATCGCCGCGACTCATACCCATTACCGGTATTGCTAAGCTCCAATCAATCCACCCTTAGAAGAATGTCTCCAAAACGCACCAAATACTAAACTCATGGTCGAGCAAAGTAGCTAGGTACCCAAAGGAAGGTCTCGAAGAATCAAAATCTCGACCGGATGTCCCTCTTGCTTCACTGTCCACACTTGCTCGCTCTGGGAGAAGACAACGGCAAGCTCTAGCATTTATTTTTGAAGCTGTTTTTATCCACCGGTGCCACGAAGACTGCGAGTAGTACCTTTGTTGAGACTATACAAACGTTATCATTGACCAGATACCAGGGCTGGTTCCATAGGCCCTGTTGAAGGGCTTTTATTTTCTTTTTCGATGTTGGTTTGGTGATGGAGGAACTAGAAATTTTCTTTGCATGAACTTTTGACTTGGCGTTTTTAGCGCGGACGGCCTTGCGGGGCCCACTTCAGCCTCGTCATCGTAACTTCCAAAATACGGCTTCTTGGCCTTGACATCCTCGAAAACTTCTTGCGGACGTCCAAATATGGTAAGTTAATCCCTCGATCGGAAGAGACAGTCAATCGAATGTAATTTAAAGCCAGCAAAACGCGGCGCTGCTGCGCCAGCAGAAGCCTCTACTTCAAAAGCACGGCGATCCAACCTCGCGAAAGAGCACAACATAACTGGTGAAGAGGAAAACGAGATTAAGGAAGCTTTTAAACTCTTCTCTAATGATAAGAAGGGCGAGAAGGAGGGTGTTATACCGATTGGTGATGTAAGGAGGGCTATGATGTATTGATTCCCCTCCAATACCGGCCCCTCCAACTCGCGCGTAACTACAAATGCTTGCAATGCGAGGTGAAATGGACATTTACTGACGGGCAATCTACAGAGCGCTCGATATTCCGCCCACGCCCTCCGAGCTGGCTGAATTCACATCAATCCTCGATCCCGATAACGAAGGCTTTGCGATCTATAGCTCTTTCGTTGCAATATGCGCCCTCAAACTACATAATCGAACCAGAACCTCTGATTCACATAACCAGGAAGTAGACGAAGCATTCAGGTTATTCACAAATGGTGGCGAGGAGAAAATTACGTTGGCGACACTAAAGAGGGTTGCGAGGATGTTGAAGGAGGATGTGGATGAGAATGTGTTACGGGATATGATTCTTGAGGCTAATGGTGGTGCGGGTGTTGGGAAAGGGGTGGAGAAGGAGGAGTTTGAGGGGGTGATGAGGAGGGCGAATGTTTGGAGGTAGGATGAGGATGGCATTTTCATGATGATTTCTATACTTTAAAAGCGTGGCGTTTGGGTTAGGTGTTGGATCATGGCATTTGGGAAGGCTTCCTGCGTACATCAACGTAATTAATATGGCATGAGAGAAGGTGCATATAATTGCTTCTTCGTTGTATCTACGAACGCCGATAGATATGCAAATACCATAAATCACCAAACACCTCCCTGACTCATAAATGCATTACATAGCCCACCCATCGCTCTTTCCTCCTGTTTTTCCGGGTATCATACTTTTGCGGTATTAGCCGTATCTGTCGTCGCAGGAGCCTTGAAGCCTGCATGATCCGAGTGCTTCTTGTAGAAATAATTGTCGGGCTTCGGCTTCAACTCGGCTGGAAGCTCTTCCAGGACTGTTGCAAGTATGGCCTCGATCGATTTCTGCATCGAAGCATCTCGATGCCAAACAGAAATCAGATGAGAATTGAACCGCACTGAGAGCCCAACACCGCAGAGTTGATCACCTACTTTCGTCAGTCACAAGGTAAACATATCGTTGAACAAAAACGTACCGGTATCAAGGCAAGCTTGCAATTTCTCTCCGATCGCCATCAATTGAACTCTCGTCCAGAAATCCGGTCCATTGACCTTTGGTACTCTGAAAGTCCAACTTCCGCCATTTATGTTCCTCCTGTCCTCCCACACTGGTTGAAACCCTTGCTTGAACAAGTAAATCGATTCTCGCATCTTGATCTGGTCGACCGGTGTATTATTGTTGTAGCGCCAGAAATCTTGAACAGATTCAATTTGGGAACCAAGCTGCTCTAGAGTCGCAGTATAGCTTCCATCAGCAGCTTTTGGCTGATCCTTCTGCTGTCTATAAGAAGTCAGCATCTCCTCATGCGCACGAAAACCACGATGTCAGCTTACCTGTCAAAATACACATTCCAGTAATGCTGAGTTGGCAACGGGCGCATTGCCTTGAGCATGTTCTTCTTAGCATCGTCGCGTTGCTCGGCGGGGGAGCCGGTGTCGGCTCCAGGAGCTGAGGACAAGCCTCTGGTGAGAAGGGATGGTCTTAATGCCATGGTTTCAGCCTGATTACAGCCTCGTGCTTTTATTGAAGTAGTTATGTGATGCAACGCCGGGTATGGAGGCTAGAGCGAATACAAGATAATAGAGGTTATGTGGAAGAAACACGAAGTCATAGAACAAAGAAATGCAGTGAGGTAGGATGGTGAAGCAACCAACACCTTTTGAATGCACGGCGGCTGAGCAATGTCTCAACACGAAACGGGACGGCCCCAAGGTGGGACTCCGATGCCCGCCGCCGCGCATTAGTCTTGGTGGGGTCGCCCCAAGGATCGGCGCTTAAATAATTAAGCGCGATATCAAAAGCTTCATGTCTTGCCTTCAAGTCCTACACATATTGAAATATGTTCGAAAGAACGTCTAAAATTAAGGATTCGAACTCTCATGACCAAGAACTGAAAATGGGTAAGCATTTTCGTCCTGAATATGGTCTGTGAACGCCTGAGACGAATTCTTGGGAGACTCAATATATTCACTCTCAACTTGACGGGATTTTTAAGAGAAGCTTTCCCATTCAAGAATGTGATTCCAATAAGCGGTACCCTACTCCCAGCCTCCCCATTTTCAACACACGCACACTTCCCATTTCAATTTCGAATCTCGTTCCTGTCCATCTTCTTCTCCATATCGCATACATCCACACTCCACAACTGCGCCCATACATCACTTTCTTTCGCAAATCCATTCCAATTGCATTCGCAGAACATTATCCACACATTTTCCTCTCATCTACTTAATTCCATCTTTTCCACCCCTCACACATCTTCCTCAACTTAATAACCAATCGCAATGGCAAACCTTAGCGTTACTCTCCCTGATACTCAATCGGCTTGGGGAGTCCCAATCATGGGTGTCTCATCTTCTGTCGTCGAGCAAGCTGGTGCGTCCGACGGACAAACTACTGCTGTCGCGGCCGCTGCTGCTGATGAGCCTGCCCGTCCTTCTTACTACCAAGAGCCTCCCAAAAAACCTGTCTTGCAACAGTTCATGGAAGTCTTCGGTATCGACCCCAACTCCTATCTTCCCGATATCGACCTTGTCGAGGTTGTCTATGGTAACAGGCGTGGAAGCGCAGCCAATGCCATGCTTCCTGGCGTCACCGGTGATCTCGTCGACCCTGCTACCAACACCATTAACCTTGACAACATCAACACCGCCCCTACCTTCGCTTTCGCTCAAGATATCGGTGTAGGCGACTTCGACGGATATACTCAAGGCTTGTTGCAAGAAATGGGCTTCGCTCCTAATTTCGCTGATAATGCTGCTGGTGCGGCTACCCTCGATGATGATGAGGATATGGAACAAGCTTGGGACAGTTACTATGACGCTGTCACCAGACTTGAGAACAAGGAAATTAATGTCAACGCGCCTTTCGAAGAAGGAGCTATTGAGCCAGTCATCGAAATCCATCTTAAGAAACGTAAGTTCCCTTTCCTAACTTACAAAGCATCGCATTAACCCAAGTGCGCACAGATTCCGGAAAGAAGAACAAGTCCCACAATGCTCATAAGTCCACTCATCAAACCAAGAAGAAGACAGCCGGCAAGGGTGATATCAAGGACAAGCTTGCAACCATGGACGTACTTGCCGCTACCAACGACGGTCAAGGAAGCAAGGACCTCGTCGACCAAAAGCCCTCGAAGGTCACCAAGAAGAAGTCCTCCAAGAAGCCCAAGCGTAACTTGTCTACCAAGGAGAGGTTGGAATTGTATGGTGAGTACTTCCAACATCCTCCTTTATCGTCACACTCACTGATGCGATTTTTCTTATAGAGGAGGTTCAGCGCCAATACGAAGAGCGTGTCAAGGCTTTCCCTGCTAAAGTCGGTCGCAACAAGAGTCTTTCTTCTCGTTCTAAGAGCAGCTCTCCTCGTGCTAAGAGTGCGTCTCCTAAGACGGTTGCTGCTTAAGAGATCGACGAGTTGGCCAACAAATGCGATGTTGATGACCGAGCTTCGGGGTGTACAAACTTTGCTTCATCTCATTTCCTATTTCCCGATCGCCATTGGCTCTTAAGAGCACCTACGACCTCTACGGAAATACCTACGACGTCTACCACGATATTCACGACTTTATGATGACAACTATGACCCTTACGAAAATTCCCCTGACGCATGATACGAAGCGATACCCTTGCATTTGGCGTTATATGGCAAGATGCGAAGATACCCATAGACGTCTTTTGAGATACCCTGCGCTTGGAATTATTTGAATGAGTGTATTTGGAGAGAGAAGAGTTTCATTTGTTTCATTGACTTGTCGTTGCAGAGTATGGTCTGCGGCACGAGTCTTTAGGGAGGGGGATTGTAGATAGTGAGAAAATATATCAGAGCATTTATGCCACCAAAACTTTGTCTTTTGTGCCTTGTGATTCTTGTGGTGGTTGATACTGTGCTTCTAGATCGGCGTTGAAAAACTTGGAGTGGGAGATCTCAACTACAGATCGTGATCGCAGCAGTATTTCTATTTCGAACCAGCTTTGATCTCCAGCTTGCGAGGCCATTTGTTCTGTCACAAGAAAATCAATGTGGAGTCCGAGGGGTTCTTCATAATCTCATTTCCTAACACCATCAACAAGGCTTACTCCAAACACCTACGCTACCCGCCTTGATGGAGATATCAAAACTCACACAATGCTATACAACTGATCCAAGCTTATGACACACAGCATAATCCACTCAATTGACCCTCTCCCTCAAAGGCGTCACAAACCTCACCTTATCATCCCCGATTTTTCGCCTAAACATCCCCAGATCCTTTAGTAAGTCCTTCATAAACCCTTGCACCTCATTCGCCCTCTCCTCATGTAATTCAACATCAATCCCTTCATCTTCATCCCCATACTCCTCTTCAGGAACCTCCGTCATCTCCTCATTCTCCTTATCTGCCTCCCGATCTCCAAACTCTACTCTACTGCCAGATCGACTCCCTCCTTGCACACTATTCCTCGCACTCCGCACCTCGATCGGATTCTTCAAGCTATCAAGCGCAAGTTTGAGATGCAATCTCAAAGCATCGTTCTCCGTCTGTAGATTTCGGATCTTGCCTTCTGCTACCATACTTCGTTCTTCCATCATGCGCTGCATAGCGATCACTCTATTTTGGTATTCTTCTAGCTTCTCTTCTTGCTCTTTGCCTTCCTTCTCCCGACGTCGGCTATCAGAGACGTTCAATTGTAAGATTCGAATCTCCTCGGCCATGGCAGCGATCTGGGCATCACGCTCAGCGGCTGAAACATGGTCTTGATTAACGACGGCACGAGTTCGGATTCTCTTGGCTTGGTCGGCGTAGCGAAGTGTAGAGAGTGTCTCGTCGTAGTCGGACGGAGCTATACATGCTATCATTGCTGTTTTACTATTCCCTCCTAATGAATCTTTTAGTAGCCAGGTGAGGATAGAATCTCGATATGGTACAACATCCTTGTTTCTTTTGCCGGGTCGATGCTGTTTTGGATCGGCAAGAGCTGCGATCACACGACCAAGGGTGGTGAGAGATTTGTTAATGTTGCTTCCTTCTCGAAGACGAGCACCGGTTGCCTCTGTTGCCTTTGCCCGCTCACTTCCTGCCAGATCCACTAGCCGGATGCGTGCCATGCGTTCGGTGGTCTCGTCGGTTTCCATATCATGGTGGATCTGCTTCAACATAATGGTGAAAACTGCATGACTCCTGCTACTCGTGTCATTCATTTTGGTGCTTGCGGTTGTACGGCTAGCGTCTCCCATTTTCATGTACCGCATGATTTCAGAGATGTTTTTGACTGGAGCGTCTGTTAAGTCCTTGATGTATGGACCTTCTGTGGGCGACTCTCGGATCTTGAGGTAATATGGAGGTTGGTTTGGATACACAGGGACGAGGAGGTCACGGACGTGCTCATTATATACTTCAAAATAGGATACTCGGACGTTGTAGGAAATATTGGGGGTTTCGTTATGAGCTGCTTCAATCCGCTGGAATAGATCTTCGCAGGTCCGAGGAATGAGGCCTGGTTGATCGGGAGTTCCCATCATTGTATAACTCTTTCCAGAACCAGTCTGTCCATAAGCAAAGATACAGGTATGGTAACCCTCGAAGTTGTGATCCAAGAACTCCTCCCCCAAACAGTTGTATACATCTTCCTGGTGTGCATAATGCTCGTCTTCCATATTGTGACTCCAAAAAGAATTGTCGAATGTAAACTGCTTTTCTTCAATAACTTTCCGGGTCTTTGAGCGCGAATTCGCAGGATCCGTATCATTTGGAACCAGGAGACTTGTAGCTTGGGTGAGGGGGTTCATCTCAATTAGGCATTCTGCCCCGCGCTCAATCTCTACAAAAATATTAGCACACAAATCCTGCTCTCAAAAACGCGTCTCATACCTCTAGGAAGAAACCCTCTGACTCTAACGACCACTCTAACATTTCCCCCTGGTGCATCCATCCTTCCAATTGGCGTAACACTGCCCTCTCTCGATCGCAATGATGGTGTGGAAGCAGAAGATCTAACAGAGCGCATTTCCGCTGCCACACCTGGCATTAATCGCGGATCCAGAGCCATGCCAATTAACGTATCGTTGATATCCAGTATCGCTTCGCCGAATCTCTGCTGTCTATTGAGGTACATGAAGCTCAATATTTACGCGATGACACTGGGTTTTGGTTGTCTGGGTGAAATGGTCGCAGTAGCTTGCAGGGGTATGAAGGACCTTATTCTAACGGAGGATAGGCTTTCAATTGGGCTTCAATTATGCTTGGAATAGAGCTTCAGCGATTGAAAATTAACCTAGAATGGGTTCACATAATTCGGTGAGTTCGTTGTTATGTTGACGTCGCAATCAGACGCGCTTTTCCACCCAGAAATGTGGGCTGTCATCTTCCACCCTCTTCGCCTTGTTTCGGGTTGATAACCTTTCAGCTCGAGTTTGTACAGGATTGCTGTCTTTAATAGCTCTACATTTTAATAAAGTACAAAGGATTGATCTCCTATTCCATTTCCAGGTTCCAGGTTGTTCTAGCTGGTCATGTGACGACCCTCGGATTCCTCACTACCTGCGACGCCCGCTAAGGTAGGTAAGATAGGTACCTGACTCCATCCTATCCTACTTTGTGTATCAAAGTGTCCCATCCCTTTCATCCTGGTTCTCGAGGCTTTTTTATGATATGATAGCATAAGAGCAAACAAAATGATGCTTAGAAATCCAAGAATTACGCCCTGCACTGGCCCACCCATTCCCAAACCATGACGACTGCATGAGTCCCCCTCTCATCCCCAGTGTCCCTAGATCACGCTGCATCACAAGGCTTGGACCAATCCAGTTCAAAAATATACTATTTACCTACTTTGATGATTAGAATTCCCCAAATTTCATCCCTAGAATCGCCCTTACCCCCTCAACGCGGCTTCAGGATCTGCAAGAGTCTTAGTAACACCAAAGAGACAAACTCATGGCCGCCTGCAACTCTTCGCTGCAAATATTGGGTGAGAATCAAATGTGTGTCCTTCGTCTGAGATATTTAACAAATGGTGAGAATAGAGAGGCCGAGGAAAGTCTGTTGCCATGATCAGGAAATCGACATGGACCATCCCATACCACAGACTAACTGTCACACTAGCCTTCACACTTCCATTACAGTCGGGATTGCTCTCCTAGCAGCTTAGTCGCTATCCTGAAAGACTCTTTGGGTTGCCCATTCCCTTTGGGGCTCAAAACAATAACTAGCTCAACGTCTTCCGAAACCCATGGATGGTTTTCACCTCCCTCGAACTCATCTCCCCCTCAACCATCATCCAAAGGCTGAATGCCAACCTCTAATAGCCACTCAATACCTCCTGTAGCGTCTATTAATTGTCAGAATCACGTTCACGAGCTGAGCGTTGCGTTGTATTCTGTTCAACACTCGAATCTGTTCGAAATTCAGGTACCGCTCACTTCAAAGCGGTCCTCTCGAAGGCTGAAATAGTATTTCACGGCCCTACTGCTATTTAAAAGACTAGTCCTGTACTCCTCTTGTCAAGGAAAAGACACAGAAACACACCCTTGGCGTTTGAGGCAGCGCTCGCTGATCTAGCTAGAGAGTCGCTCTAACACAGCAGCATTTACTTTGACGCAAAGAGTAACATCAAGATCATTTGTTGATCTTTTTTTTAGCTTACCTTGCAACAGTTCATCCTTGATCTCTTGAGTTCTCCCGTTCTGGGAGCCTTCTCTTGGAGTCGAAATCTAGTTAAGTCTCCTCAACCCCCAAGTCCTCACACGCGTAGGGCAAAATACAAACGCTATCAACTCTAGAATTGTTCGTCTTTTCACGTTTAGGCGTTACATTGTCCGACCACCGATAATCATTGCGCTCTCTTGGCAGATTGGCGGTTTCTGTCTCGCCTCTCGATGCTGGTTAGTTTCGCCTCCGCCCCAAAGGAATTCCAGCTCGAGCACTTACAACTTCCAAACTTTTCTTCCACCCCATTTGAAGACCATGACAAGTACTATTACTACCATAACGGAAATGATGATAACAAAGACACCAAGCTCGAATTTGCAAGATCTTCATCCTCGACTACCAGTTACTTAGTCGAAAAGGTATGGACGCTGGCAGGTGACCCTACTCCTATGCTGTGCTAGTTCCTTTACCAAGGACCATCGCTGACGCGTATAGGTGGCCGCTTGGTCTCAAACCATCTTCAAACTATAGCAAGCTTGCGTATTGACAGCGGTATCTCTTCAGTCCTGTCGCGTGTCCCCTACCACTGGTAATTCCACTGTTTTATTACCAATGAAACGAATAGAAACACCGAAATAGTTTCCTTCTCATGGATCCAAACTAGAGTCAAATAAATGCTCAACAAGCTCACATACAATATGTGTGAAGCAGTTGTAGCTCCTCCCCTTGTTTAAGAGGTGGTTCAAGACTGTTACAAAGAGCACAATCTTATATCCGACAGCAACGATAACAACGACGCACTATCATGGAGGACTACTGTTGAATGAAAGTGTAGATATAGGACAGGAGAGTACATCCTTAGGCATCCCCAACTGATTGCTATACTGATATATGATTCCAGAAAAACATAGGCCTCATGAGCAAGCGCAGCGCCTCGAGCCTAGAACATAGCAGTGCGCTAATTATTGAAGCAATACACGGGGACGGCGTGTCTGAGCTTGAAGATCAATGTCATAGTTGACAAGTAGAAAGCGAGCAGCATCTTGCATAGGTGCAAAAGTCGGAGCTAGCAGACCAAATGAAAGGAGCCATATTTCTTTGTCACCATTGATGGTGTATAATGCATATCAAAGGATGGATGGAGGCTCTCTAATACCCTATAGCCAAGTGGAGCTCAAAGCCTGAGGGCATTTCTACATATGACTAAACTTTGGCTCTAGTCCTAGCCACCTAGAGCCCTATGAATAGTCGAGGAGGACATTGTACAGAGTCCCCGCGGGCGAGTAACAACATCACAAGTAGTGATGTCAGTTTCCCAACGCATATTCGCGGCCCACCAGCCGCAGATTTTGGAGTAAGGGTCAAAATCGATAGAATAGGGGCTGCCAGCTCTGAAACATCTAGATGGTATTGAGAAATCGAACACCGGTGCAAAGAGAACGAATGGAGGATCAAATGCTCGAATACATACCCTTGCTGACAATTTCCAGCCCAGCTATTTCATACTCTAGAACGGTCTCATGCTTTCTATTCTTCGAACGGTGGCATTCAACATCTTGAAACTGGTTCTATTTCCATCAAAATCTGAATAGTCAATTCCACAGCGCTTTGAAAAAAAAAAAAGAAAGAAAGAAAATAGCGAGGGAGCCGTATATGCGCGAGTGCGGGTCAAACTTGACCGGCACTCGCTCCGCGCCTCTGCTGAGTCCTAGCGGCCCGGCCGGAAGCCACTATGTTATGGTAATAAAACTAATATATGAAAAAGGAATGGGAGCGATGATGCGAGAATCGCTTGAAGATACCATACCGAAACAAGTGTAGATACGATGCTAGGCACAGTGAGGCCTATTAATGTTCACTGGGAAGATGTCATAATAAAGCAATTCCATTTGATGTATAGACAGAGCCCTTCTCCGTCCTCCGTGTTTGTTATCATAACGTCAGCAATTATGTGTGGTACAATTAGCAGCGAGTATAGCGAGAGCAGAGGATATGTTCTAGCGGGTGTCAGTTATGTTTGCACCCCAAATGCACGCATGGGGTGAATCTGCGAACCAGAAGTGTATCCAGGATAGGATCCAACCACCGATTTTCCAAGCATCTTCTATACACATCCTATGTCCTTCCTGCGCACTTAGTACAATTAATGGCGCCTATCATAGCCCATGATGAAATCAACTTTAGCATCAAAGGTGGGAACCTGATGATGAAAGGAGTTGAGAGCTGCGTGAAACATGGAAAATCCGGTCTTCTCGTCGTCAGCTGGTAGTAGTTGCATAATGGCATCAACCGCAGCAGTGTCTTCATATAGATCGCCCTCATGATAGTAGATTGGTACATAGCTACTACCATCCTTTCCATGAACCACAACGAAATGGACTTCGATATCGAGATTGATAGAAGCTAGTGCACGTCCAGAAAGTCTGAGGTTCTTCAAGTCCTTGAAGGATCTTAGGGTATCGATAGTCCAAGCTGGATTCGCCATGAACATATGAATTGGCATCGCCATGATTTGAACCTTGGATAGAGAAGTGGAATTTCCAGGGAGGAACCTGCTGAGCGGCATTCGCGGTGGCTTGTTGAAGTCGGCAGGGTGGAGCATTGTCTCCAATGTGTCAGAATGGCGATTGAAGGACGCGCCCCCTGATACCCCACTGATCTGAATGTGTGCATATATTCCAGACAGCTCAACATCGTCTCTCATTGACTTCGATACCAACAATAAGGGGGGGCATCGAGCACCGGACATGTGGTAAACCGAAAGGAAACGGTCGGTAGGTTGAAACGGAGTTCCCGATTGTCCAAGCATAACTGACGTATTACCAGGGAAGTAATATTGTTGCTATTATCAATTCAGAATTATTCGTTGAGTTGGCAAATTCAAAAAATAGAGCTTGTCTCACCTCAACTGCCACAATGTGTTGGTAATGGTCATCACCAGCGTTGCGCAAAATCTGCTTTCGAAGCTCCATCGGCAACTTCTCATAATGTCTGAAACACTTTGGGACCATGACAAGAGGTCGGAAGTCGTCATCTTTTTCTGCCTCGAACAGAATTCGACCCGTGGAATCCGAGATGATGAGCGTGCCATTCTCCTTCTTGGTCACGTGTTTGGCGCCCTTGTGACCTAAAACCTTGACCCATCTACCAATGCCAGTAAGATCGAGGACAGCGATGTTATGAGAACAGAGCTGCTCATAAATTTTTTCCATATGAGGACCATTTGAGACAGCAATGGTGTCCTTATCAGCAGAGTCGATGGTGATACTAGTGGAGGCATCAGTACCGGCGAGGTCGAGGAAGGCTATGCCCTTGGATTGGAGGCCTTTGAGGATTTCGGCTTCGGAAAGAGATGTCTTAAGTGACATTTTGGTGACCGTAATGTGGGACATGGTGCTTGAGACAAGTGTTAGCATGGTTCCCTCGAATGCATGATGGAGTAAACTGTGGTGAGGGGGAAAGGGGTAGTAGCGATGATAAGCCATGTGCAGGAAGTATGAGAAATATGACTTCAAAAATGGGTTGAGTTACTTTGAGAGATGTGGTGGTGTGTTATGTAAGGAACGTCATAAGAGGAAATTTAGAGTACAGGTTAGGGGGGTGAATGAAGAAAGTAGTGTGGCAGCATCACCTGGTGAAGGTGTGGGAGTCCATCGAAGAGGTGCGTAATACCCCACTTGTAGATTGAGATAGGGGCGTGATTACTCACAATGAACTGTAGAATACGGCGTAACGTGAAAATGATCCTGCTGATGGCAAGTTTTGTCAGCCTTGTGTCACCCGCATAGGTCGAAGGCCGCGAGGGCAAGAAAAATTAAGATATCAAGGAATTTGTTCAAGAGTGGACAAAGATCGAGTGGCTTACTATGCTATAGGGACAGAATTCGTTCAAATCGAGATCCTGTGCTTGTTGTTAGTAAGATATACCATGAACTTGTCTTGCGAAAGAGGAAATCCAAGCTGCGCAAAGGGCGAAGTAAGAATGGCGAGCGCGGAAGAATTAACTTACTTAAGAAGACTCGAGACCTCGATAAGATGAATGTGCTGCGCTTGAATGTGTGTCAGCTTGCGTCTCGTAGTACGAGGTGGTAGTATGTGTTTATTGCGGAGTTCTGTTTTGGTGGGGAGGTGGATGGGTGAAGCTTTGATGTTGCGATGAAGAGAGGAAGGTTGAGATCGAGATCGAGATGGAGGATAGACGAGGATAGTGATCGAGACTCTTGACTTACAATGAAGTGCGATTGCTATTTGTACGCTATTGAATTGTTAGTAGGTGACAATGGGAAGCTGAAGCCACAATAGGAACAACAAGGTGCGCGAGAATCAACCCAAATTGTTTTGATGAAAAAAGAATGCTTACACAGGTACGATAGTAGTACAAGTATGAGTGAGCTGTTGCAAATTGTTTGACGTTGATTGATGGAGAGAAAAAAGTGGTTGTTTTGTTGGTAAGAAAGAGTTGCGAGGCTTGGGAAACGTGAGAGGGTTTTTATACCCTCCGAGCCTCGCGCGCCCACAATTCAACACTGTCACGTTTCTAATTAATCAATATGAATATCTGAATTAGCGGAAAATCAGGCATTCAGCTCGTATTTTTTATTTTATTTCTTTTCACGGTTTTTACGTCTTCGGGGTTGCAAATTTCAAGAAATCTCTTCTTTGCTTCAAAACCGGCACCACTTTTGGGTGTTAGAAGACCTTTTTACATAGATTTCGATTATTCCTACCTTAATTTCATGATGTACAATCCCAATATCAATTCTGTTCTCCAGCACCTCAACCCCAGGCCAGGATCTGCCCTTCTCTGGAAATAAGGCGCATTCTCAACACTTCAAGCACCTTGTTGCCTGGGTGACGACCACCTCGGATTTCCTAAAGCTTTCTCCTCAAATTTTACAACGGTGTAAAAGCGTTCTTGATTATTGAGTTCCATTGGAACAATCGGCTCCTATTGCTTACCTTACTATTGTCGGGACGCGATTGTCTTATCCAGCCACAAAGCGGGACAGTGAATCCAAAACCTCTGCTCCAAGATGACCCTTCCCTCGCAATCATTAAATAACAGCTCTAATGTAACTCAAATATTCTTTGTTACAAAAATCAAGCTAGTTGATCAACACAGGTTGCCCTGGAAAGATTAGACCGCATATGCTCCGCGCCTGATTCTTAGCCTAGAGTTGAATTCAATCTTGCGCAGTCATACGATCTTAACTCTTGATACAAGTTCTCCGCACATCATTTGTTACCCAAGTGTTACCCCAGTTCCGTAAGTTCTTCACTCTGCGTCTTGAAGCTCACCAGTCCTTATAACAAACAACGCACTAGCGACATCCCTTTCCCCTTCTTTAACCGATCACGTGCGTGTCGATGAATCCCTGCAATTTCGACTCTAGATTTCTAATATTCAAACCCAAGACTACATTGCAAAATGAAATGGTCACAGCCGATTGAGAGGAATTAGTCACAGAAATGCTTTACAAATTATGGGGTCCATCAAGCATTGAGCAGATCGCGCTCGCTAGGCGCGGTACAGGAAGTGCAACATACCAGCGATGTTGGACGAAATGTGAAACTAAGATATATGTGGATATAAGTTACCTAGAATTAAATCTGTTCTTGTCTCAAGTCCCACCTTCTTGTTTCGGTCTCAAAGGTATGTCACTGCACCTTCAACCCCATTGCCAATTTTCAATCTCATTACTTATCTATAAGCTAGGGTCTAATCTAAGCCTTTTCCTAGCAACTCCTCTCCAATCTCCTGCACCAGGGGCTCATCAGGGAATGACTTCTTCTTTTCCATCACAGTGCTCTGGGCGTCCATGCTCTTCAGCAGATCTACCATATCCCCCCCCTTCGGAGTGCAATACACAAGATATCCAAAAGCAAGCAAGAAACCTTTCAGAGCGTCCGGAGAATCTTCTTCTGTTCCAATTGCCTCCAGCAATGAGGCAGCAAGCTCTACTTGGGCGTCCGCGGGAAGTGCATCCCGGCACCGTTCTGACCGTAGATTATGGTTCGCTGTAGTGATGTTGAAGGAGAGACTCGCTGCTGCTACGCGAACATTGTGGTGTTTGTCATCTAGTAGACTTCTAGTGATCAACTGGACAATAGGCTCCGTGAGGGCGGCGCAGCTGAGGATGTGTTGAGGATACAAGGGGCTGGAGAACAGATTACAGGCGGTTTGTAGTGCTACAAGGCGAAGAGAATATGGACATTCTTTGAGAGAATTGATGTAGGAAAGCAGAGGCGCGATGGTCCCATGATCCTTTTCTTCTGCGAAATAGCCACTGACTCGGGGGTCTGCAAGGGCTACCCGGAGGAGATCCACGATTGTGAACATAATTTCCGGGGACAGTTTGGCGGGAGCAGAGCGTAGAAATTTGCTGAAGGTTCCCATGTCTGGAAGAGTTGCTTCAGCAGCTCCATCAGTAGACCTGGCGGACACAAAATGCATCATCTCCGCAACAGCTGCGTCCTCTGCGCTAGGTCCCATCTTGGCCTTGAGCTTTCCAAGGGGAGGAACTTTACTGTAAAGCACTGGTTTGATGTGGGATGCTCTGAGTGCAGGTAGATTCAAAGATTCATGAGGATGTGGGGGCCAAGCCATCTGCGCGAGCATTTGAATATTTCCTCGAAGAGCGCTGGGGTCAGCTCCAGACCATCGGTTCTCTTCTTTACCGTGTAAAAAGGTAATGAATGTCGGAGTCGCTCCGATAGTGTACTTTTTGCTGATGTCAAATGACTTTACAATATCAACGATGATCAAAGTGGCTTTATACGCGGTCTCTTCTGCTATTTCTTCATATAGTGGATAGAGCTTCTTGCATGGCCTGCAAGTCTCGGAAGTAAAGAATATCACAGCGCACGATTGTTTGGCCTCAGCAAGAAGATTGTCCAGCTCGAGCATCGTGATAGGCCTTCTAACAGACGAAGCAATTTGGTGTTGTGTCTTCGGGGCCGAGGCCGAGTTGCCAACGCCTAATAATCCGCCATTCTTTGCTTGTTGTATCCCGACCATCTCGTCTATTTGGGGCTGAAGCATTCGTCCAAAAGGGGTATTTAGCACTGTCTCAGGTAGGTTCACTATAAAGTCTGGTATTCCGTTGCCGACGAGGAAGGTAGAGAAGTCATTAGAGAAGTTGTTGCAGTTATGGGACCAGATGTCGTACGCCTGGTTCTCATTTAGTAAATTGCAAATCAAAGATTGGGTCGAACTACTTCAGCAGTGTATATCTCCCTTAACGAGTCTAAATACTCCATTATGACCTCCGTTGGCAGATGGGATTCCCCCAAATCTATTACTCGGAATGGTTTCCCTAGGTGTGAAGTTCCAGGACTGAGCGTCTTGACCCCACCGTCGTACGTATATTCTATGTCCTCCATGACTATCGAAGTATGGTAGATAGCATCAATCTGAACCCCAAGGAGGGCAGCAGAAATATTCCGCGCCATTCCCCGGGATAGATCGTAGACATAAAGTAAAACCTTCATTTTGTTGCAATTTTGATTTGAGCAGAGGGAAGTATTATTGTTTTTGAAGGTCCTCGAGGGTAGGGAGGAGAGGTGGCGAAAAGAAAGAAGTATCTAGTGAACGGCATTAACATACTATCATTCTATAGAAGAGGGACATTTATAAGGCTGTATCAACGTAGGCAACTTAGTGACGAGGCTGATGTTCTGGGAGGCTGTTATCGCTGACGTTTGGTACAAGGCCGTGCTGCGCCACAGGCCCACAAAAAAACGAATTTCCACGATCCCCTTTTGCCTACATTCAAGTCAGACCGTCACACCCCTTACCTTCCTTACCTCCTTACTTCCTCCCCATTTTTTATCATATCTGCAGGGTGGATTTTAGTCCGGTCCCATACAATCACGCTCCCTTATGAGACGTACTTCAGTCTCGCTGCCGACGCGAAACGTAGCACACGATCCTCACGAAAAACCAGCACGATATAGTACGAAAAGCGCGAGCAATAGCGCCGTAGGCACACTGGAGAAAATCAAAGCCGACTGGATGACGCAAAGTCAGCGGTCGAGGTACTTGAAGACTGGAGGGATTCTCCTCTTTGTCATCTTCTTGTTCTACTGGCTTTCGCCGTCGAGGACAGATGTATCTTCTGGAGGTATGTTCAATTGAGATTGATGAATGCACGCAGCCTCTAATGACCTCTCCAGTCTCCAATATAGGGAAAACAGGCGGGCAGACACCATCAGATTCGTCGTACGGAACAACGAAGTGCTCGAAGTCCAGCGATAAGTCGAAGCCAATCGTTCAATATGCTCTTATGATAGATGCAGGCAGTACCGGCTCTCGAATCCATGTCTACAAATTCAACAACTGCGGTCCTACGCCAGAGTTAGAGTCAGAGGGGTTTTGGATGACTGAGAAGAGAAAAGAAGGGTCTGGACTAAGCTCTTACAAAACCGACGCGGAAGGGGCTGCAAAGAGTTTGGACGTCCTGATGGACCACGCCGTGGAAACGGTACCTGATGCTTTAAAATCTTGCACACCTGTCGCTGTGAAAGCTACAGCGGGTCTACGGTTACTTGGTCCGGAGATGAGCCAGAAGATCTTAGATGCAGTCCGTGAAAGATTGGAGACGGTTTACCCCTTCCCGGTTGTCTCGAAGGAGAATAATGGAGTAGTCATTATGGATGGCAAGGATGAGGGTGTCTATGCCTGGATCACTACAAACTACCTGCTTGGGAAAATTGGCGGGCCCGATCATAGCGAGACAGCGGCTGTGTTTGATCTCGGCGGGGGTTCAACTCAGATTGTCTTCGAGCCTACATTCAAGAGCGCGAATCATGGAATGCCGGAGAAGTTGGCCGAGGGGGATCACAAATACCTTCTCTCATTTGGAGGAAGAGACTTTGAGCTCTATCAGCACTCTCATCTTGGGTACGGTCTCATGTCAGCTCGGAAATCCATTCACAAGACTCTGATCGAAGATCTCCATGTGTCAATGCCTTCTGGTTCTACCTGGCTGGAGGAGCCAGTTGTCAATCCTTGCATTGCCCCTGGCATGACTCGAGAAGTCAATGTAGAACTTCCTGTGGGACACGCTCTTGGTGAAAATTTATCCGTCAACATGACAGGACCATCTTCTCCAGCTCCTGCTCAATGCCGTAAACTTGCCGAGAAGATTTTGATCAAGGATGCTGAGTGCGCTCTCGCTCCTTGCTCATTCAATGGTGTCCATCAGCCTTCTCTGGAGAAGACATTTGCCCGCGAGGATGTATACACTTTCTCTTATTTCTTCGACCGAACTGAGCCTCTTGGAATGCCTGAGTCTTTTACTCTGAAGGAACTCCATCGTTTGACCGATCAAGTCTGTGGTGGTGAAACTAGCTGGGACATGTTCAAAAGTGTGCCAGGTGCAATGGAGGAGTTGAAGGGTCGACCAGAACATTGCCTGGACCTCAACTTCATGATGGCGCTTTTACACACTGGATACGAAATGCCTATCGACAGAGAGGTCAAGATTGCAAAGAAGATTAAGGGAAATGAGCTTGGTTGGTGTCTTGGCGCAAGGTAAGCTTCTGAACTCATCCTTTTTGCGTATCTGGCTAACACATTTTTACAGTCTTCCATTACTGAGTCAAAACTCAGGCTGGAAGTGCCGAGTCAAAGAAGTTTCATAGCCGTTTGAGAACCAATGCATTGCAGGCGTTAAATATTTTGTCTTAATGAGTCATAGAGGGTCGGTGACAGGGTATAAAAGAGTACATAATTCATATAAATATTTCTTCATTTCTTCATTTCTTCAGCAATATCTACAAGGCTGAGAAGCTCATATTGTGTGATATTTCTTGGTTCTCTTTGAGCCTCCATTCTGTTGTCCACTCACATCACTCTCGGGCTCTGGGCTCTTACAGAAAAACTCCGGAGGCAGAATGTGTCGCATTTTCCCTAATGGACCGCTGTGGTTCCCTCGATCAGAGCCTCGAATGTCTTTGATTTCTGACCATCTTGGCACTCTCAGCAAATGAGTTTGGAGATAATGCAGATCCCGTTCGTTGTCGGACTCGAATCGGAATTTGGTCCAGCATATGGGACAGTAATGCGGGTGACCGGGTAGTGAGAGTATGCGTTCTTTGTATCTCCGGTTGGGGTGGTTCATTGGTATTGATTTGATGGTTATGAGTTGAGGTTGCTTCGTTGGAAGATTTATAGGGCTTGGGGTGGAGTTGGCTACAGTCATCGCGTGGCTGTGATTGTTAAGTAGCGGGAAGGGAGTTTTAAGCTGATCCACCACATTCTGCACGAAGTCATGTTGCTACGAAGCAAGTTACGATTGTCCCATGGTAGGGAGAGTAAGAGCTCTGCGACCCAGGAACGCATGGAAGCAGTGTTGCAGCATTCAATTTTAGCAGAGTAGTACCACCCCACGTATGATCCGCCAGCTTGTGTCTTCCTTCTAAGGATAGGACTAGAAATCTCACATCTTAGCATACCGACGACTTGCGCCGTCTGTGACATGAAGTGTAGAGTTTGTAGAAAAGGGATTACTGGCGAATGACGCTAGCATGAATTAGGTCAACGTCAGATTACTACCTACCTAGTAGCGCCACCATGTGTACGACGACGAATTTGGAAAATGCTCTGGTGCTTCATATCGAAGAAAGATGAACCAAGAGCGAAGCGCCGTAACCTTCGAGTTATGTCACGAGATGCCATTGTGGAATATTCCGGCAAGATCGGCTTCTTAACCCCCACGCTGTTCGAAGTATCGCCTCGCCCCAGAGTGTTTTCCCCGCGTGATCTGGAGGCTCATTGACCATTGTGTTTCCCATTCTTTGAACAACAGGCATTGATTGTCAGAAATTTAAAAGCAAGTTATCCAATTTGCTTATATCAACCCCTATCATCTTTACATTATGGCATACCCATGGGCAAAGCTTTTCTCTCTTGAAGGGAAAACCGCGGTTTTGACAGGAGCCACGAGGGGAATTGGAGCAGAGATGGCAATTGCCATTGCTGAGGCTGGGGCAGATGTTATTCTTATTCAGGTGAGGACTCTCTAGGCAGTGGTACTTGCCAATTCTGATTAGTCATTGTAGAGGGATGACAAGAACACTGCCACGAAAAACAAGATAGAAGCTCTTGGGAGAAAGGTTTTCATCTATACCGCAGATTTGGCATCGGATGAGGAAGTTTCGGGCTTGACAGCGAGAATACTGAAGGATTCTCATCCGATCGATATTCTCGTATCATGTGCTGGCATTCAGAGACGGCATCCGAGTCATTTATTCCCTAAAAAAGATTGGGATGAAGTGAGCAACAAGATTCCTTCCTTCGTTGTTCAAGCCTTTAACACTCTCTCGAAGGTGCTGCAAGTCAATTTGTCCACGGTATTTACACTTTGTCGCGATGTTGGCGCTTACATGCTTTCTCGTGAGCCAGATCCAGCAGGAAATCGCGGTAAGATTATCAATGTGGCATCTTTACTCTCATTTCAGGGAGGCTTGACTGTTCCAGCGTATGCAGCCGCGAAAGGAGGAGTTGCACAGCTTACCAAAGCACTATCAAACGAGTGGGCTTCGAAAGGAATTAATGTCAACGCCATTGCGCCAGGCTATATTGCAACAGATATGAATGATGCTTTGATCGCAGATAAGGACAGAGCAGCGAGTATTTTGGCCAGGATTCCTGCTGGCAGATGGGGAAATCCAGACGACTTCAAGGGAGCGGTGATTTTCCTTGCAAGTCAGGCCAGCGCCTATATCTCTGGAGAGCTCCTCACAGTCGATGGGGGATGGATGGGACGGTAGTTAGTGCAGCAACTTTGTAGCCCGAAATCTAAGGCAATTCATCAAATCACCATTTTGGGACCTGTAGGGATGTCAGATGGCGGCGCTAAAGCAGACACCAGAAATGACCCCCACGCTTGAAATGCCCCGCTATGAGGGGTCGAAAAAACATATCTCGCCCAGCGACGATTCATTGTTTGACCACCTGACGAAATATATGTTCGAATTCCATGTTTAGATTTATAGACCAGATTGGCTTCTCTTTTCCGTTGTTTATTTAAACCTAGAACTCGTTCACCATGGCAACACAAACAATTCAAGCGTCTGTCCTTCACGGCATTAGAGATCTCAAGACTGTATATATCCATAGAGCCCATAGTCAGCTCGCATCGATGACTGACAATGTCATAGGAACAACGCACAATCCCTCCTCCGGGCTCAGCAGAACTCCAGATAGCCGTGCAGAGCACTGGAATATGCGGCTCAGACCAACACTACTACAACCACTATCGCAATGGAGATATTATGGTTCGCGAGCCAATGTCACTTGGTCATGAATCATCCGGCATTATCTCAGCCATCGGAAGTGCAGTCTCCGAAGAACAATTCAAAATCGGCGATAGAGTAGCTCTCGAAGTTGGACTTCCTTGCGGGGAATGCAAAGTCTGTAAAGAAGGTAGATATAACATCTGCAGCAAAATGAACTTCCGAAGCTCTGCAAAGAGCTTTCCACATTTTCAAGGCACTTTACAAGAAAGGATCAATCATCCAGCAAAGTGGTGTCATCTGTAAGCTTTCCCTAATTTCTGGTTCTAGAACATCTAACTAAAGTCACAATTTTCAGATTACCTCCCAGTGTCTCCTTAGATGAGGGAGCTCTTCTCGAACCTCTCAGCGTAGCCATCCACGCTGTACGGAGAACTCGACTCCCCAAAGGGACTACAACGCTAGTCCTCGGTGCTGGCGCTGTGGGTCTCCTGACCGCGGCCATGCTTCGCATCACCGGATCCAGAAAAATCGTGATCGCAGACATCGAGTCTCGCCGAGTAGACTTCGCGACTCAGAACTCATTCGCGGACTTAGGATTCGTGGTGCCTATGAAACGAGGAGTTACGATAGAAGAGAAACTCGCTATAGCACAAGAAGTCTCTAAACTTGCTAAAGAGACTTCCGGTAGTGAAGAGGGATTCGATGCCGTATTTGAGTGTACTGGGGTTGAGGCTTGCTTGCAAACTGCGATTTATGTTACGAGACCCGGCGGCAAGGTGATGTTGATTGGGATGGGAAATCCTATTCAGACACTTCCGATTTCGGCGGCTGCGCTGAGGGAAGTTGATCTTGTGGGTGTGTTTAGGTATGCATCTACGTATGAGTATGGTATCTCTTTCCTTGCGGATAAGGGTGCGAGTATAGTGGCTAAAGGGGAAGGAAGGGCTTTGCCGGATATTTCGAAGTTGATTACGCATCGCTTTACGGGGTTGGATAAGATTCCTGATGCATTTGATATGGCTGGGAAAGGAATTGATGGAGATGGGAAACTTGTATTAAAGGTATTTATTGAGATGGAGGATGTTTAGCCTGGTGATCGGAAGATACGTCAAGGTATGGAGGCTTGAAGCGGAGCATAAAGCTTGCAAGATTTTGGAAGTTGAGGTGTGAATCATTCTAACAAATACCATACGTCGGCTCTCAAAGAGCGGAATGGGATTGGGAATGGGAACTTCAAGAAGCCTTTTGATTGTATCACAATTCTTATTCATTGAAGTTAAAAACCTATATCCACCATACCCTAAGTGGCCCATAAGGCCCAGTAAATTCCTTACACTACCACGGAACTGTCCCCTTACTAATTCTTCTAACCATCTCCTCATCAATCTCAATACCAGCCCAACGAAAGTCGGAGCTTTCATATGACCATCACAAATGTCAAAAACCGTCTGGTCCTTTCAAGTAGATAAGCGAGACAATATCATCACCTGCTTCGGTATTGTAATGCATTCCCAAATTCATGCCCTGCGAAGTCCCCTCACCCCACCAATATTCTCCTCTGAATCGATAGGGATGACCATAGGCCAGCGAGATTCAACGCGGAAATACACACGGCTCTTAATTTTTTCCATAGTCACGAACTGTACAATAAATGAAACGGGACAGGAAATGAGTAATTTGAAGAGCTGGCATGATGACGGTATTGTGATTCTATTGAAGCTCACATTTTTTCTTCTTTACGTCAATAGCTTGTATAAATGCATGTCAAATAACAGGACACCGAGCTAGAAGTATCAGAGTATCTAGAGGAGATAGAATACCCCGTGATTGTGACCACGGAGTGGGGGTGGCCTTCCAAGCAAGTGCCCAATTCACTAGATTGGGGCTCAGGTCTCAAACAGCGCTTGCTCGATTTTCAAAGCCATGGCCCATGGCTCACCACAAGCCCACACGCCATCATCCACGAGAGCGCTTGCTCCAGCGCCAAAAGTGTGCGGGTGAGGCCGACCAGCCGCTTGAGCGAGCTATTCGACCGAGAGGAGTATCGTGCAAGATTCATGTCCTGTTGCCCAGACAATTTAGATCTCTCCGAGCTCTCGAAGTATCGTTCAGGGCAACGAAGTCATGATCACCACGTTATACCGTTCGCAGCTGTGTTTTGTGATGTGGGTGGGGGGCAAAATTGTAGCGTCGAAGTTTAAATCCACATCTCGTGCTTCAGAGTACTCCTCTGGGGGAATGCTGTATTTAGAACGTGATTAAAGGCCGGCGGGTTCTGTCCCGAACTTTTGGTAATATCCACTGTCCGCTTTACAAGTGCTGGATTTTTTTAACGAGACTTTACTAGAGGAGCTCATTAAACCCCTCCTTTGGAATCCGGGTAGACAATCTTTTGCAGCTTCAAATAAAGTAACGATGCTATCAATCGCGTTTCCCGGCAGGAACCTTGGTGCTGGAATGGTATTCAGGGTTTTATATGGCACCATTGAAAGGTGGGAAGAAATCCATTGCTCTAAACTAGAATACACAATCCAACTCTAAAGACTTTTCTCCAAATCCATCATCTCCTGAAAGTCTTTCCTCATCTCCTCCAAAGCCTGCTTGCCAGGTATAGCACAAGGCTTCCTCGGAAGTCCTCCATAACCATAAAATATCTGTAACGCACACTTGATAGAAACAAAGCCACCTTTGATAGCCACCCAATCACCTCTAGCAACCACTTCTTGCACCTTACGAGCCTCAGCTACTTTCCCGGCTTCGTAAAGCTTCATGATCTTTATGCAGGCTTTGGGAGCAAGGTTGGCTGCCCCAGCAATCACGCCATGACCTCCTACTACAAGTGATTGGAGAGTCAAATCTGCTGACCCTCCCATCGTCAAGAATCCTGGCTTAGCCTGAGATGCAACTCGGGCAACTTTCCCTGTGTTGCCGCAAGTGAACTTAACTCCAACGATGTTACTGTGTTGTGACAACGATAGGACGGTGTCTGAACTGAGATCTAGTCCGCTGCAGGCGCCTGGGAAGTTGTAGATGATAAGAGGAATGGGGCTGGCATCAGCGACGTCTCTGAAATATTGAACAATCATTTCTGTTGTAAGGAGGGAGCCATAGTACGCTGGTGAAAGGACAAGAGCATGACTGCCCCCAGATTTTGAAGCTTCCTTGCACAATAGGATGGTCTCCTTCGTTGATTGAGCGCCGCAGCCAACAATAAGGGGCATATCTGACCGATGAATAGAATCGAGTACTTTTCGTGTGGTGCTGTTGATGAGCATTCGCTCGTCGTGGTCTAGATGGACAGCTTCTCCATTACTTCCTTGAGTTACAAGGCCAGCAACCCCTGCTTCAGCGAGTCGGATCGCATGCTTTGTTATAGTGTCTATGTCGATTGAATCTCCGTCATCTTCGAAGAACGCGACAGTAGGGACGTAGATTCCTGGAACCAGCGATTTCGTGGTGTCGGGGATGTCAGAGTAGGAATGAGAGTGACCATTGCCATGTGTGGTTGAAGAAGGCATCTCGGCTGATGTTTGGGGAAAAGCTAGACAATAAAAGAGGCTTCTCAGCCACCAAAGAATATTTGTAGAAGAGGAATTATCTTGATTCAGAGCTACACAGGATAGATGAGTCGATGTGAATCAGTACTAGTAGGATTCCCAAATCAACGCCCAGCTCGTGGAGTCTTCTGGGGCAAATGACTTTACCCATTTATCTTCGACTAGAGAAACATTCACGCGGTCAGACGACTTCGATTCCAGAACATTGGCCCCTCAAGCCCTCCAGAGATACCCCCACGTTGGCGTAATACTTGGCAAGCTTATCTAGGAGTCTCCTTCTAACGCCCTCTACATATAAAGACCTTAGTTGGCCCACTTGGGCGAGGACTAGTCAAGTATAAAATCTCCCAGCGCGCAGAAAACCGGAATTCCACCCCCACACTATTGCTTACTTCCCGTAGCCACATGGCATTAACTTTGGGCTTGGGCTCGGGCCTGACTACTGCATCATCAAAAGCTGGACCAAAGCCCTATTTCCCCACCCCCACGCTGAGGATTTATGAGAAACTTCCACTGTCCGGGCGAGATTAAACAATCCCTCAACCTAGGTAGGATAAATTTTCCACAATTGGCCTTCCTTCATTCTTGGCCGTTGAATCTCGGGCAACTGAGATTGCCTTCGAAGAGTGACGAGTTAATTCTGCCAACTTGAGCGAACACGCTGGGCACCAGTCGCGTGCAACCTGAATATGTAATTATTACATAGTCCAAATCAATGCCAGAACCTTGGAGCCAGTCAAGTATGCTCTTACGACCAACAAGCAAGAGCCAGCTCTCGACAATATAGTGTGAAATACGTGGTCGGATATGCCTCATCCCGCGGGATTTGAAGACCATCAAAGTTCGAGGCTCCAAAGCCTCGCACGGCTGTTACACGACAGATGGCTTATTCCCCCTCATATAATTATATGTGCTACCATAACCTGAAACGAAATTTGGGAGTCATGCTTGTCAAACTGTGGGATATAGCTGTTCGTTTTGCACCAGTTTGCAGAGTTTTCCTAGCGATGACTTCAGAGTTTGAGGGAATACAGAACACCGCACACGCAGATATACAACAATTTTATTGTTTTTGTTTCGGCATACTGCGAT
>Ga0182030_10002247_pt1 | contig 40882 bp, 36 predicted proteins | sample 812S3MmetaG_FD_121299 | JGI IMG/M metagenome (GOLD analysis project Ga0182030, IMG submission 121299) | Permafrost microbial communities from Stordalen Mire, Sweden - 812S3M metaG (Illumina Assembly) | ecosystem: Environmental > Terrestrial > Soil > Wetlands > Permafrost | place: Sweden...
GACATTGCGCCGTTGGTGCTGTATCTCGCCTCGGACGAATCAAAATGGGTCACGGCCTCGGATTTTTCCATCGACGGCGGGACTACCGGTTGGTGATGGCCCGCGTGCAAGAGGGTGGTGCGAGATGAGCGATTCGTTGTCACTCGAGCAAAAAATCGACATTCTATGGACACGGACCGAGATCGAGAAGGTGATGCTCGATTTCGGGCGCGCCCTTGATCTCGGCGATTGGAAGCTGTATCGCAGCTGCTTCGCCGACCGCATCCAGGTGGATTTCGAGAGGCTCACCGGCAACCCGGAGGTCCATGTCGATGCGGATCTCTGGACACGCTTTGCGGAAATCATCCTCACTCCGGTTCGCCGTCATCATCAGTATTCGAATTTCTCCGTAACCGTCGATGGCGACACCGCCGACGCGACGATTTACATGCTCGCCCGCCATTGGAAGCCCACCGATACCGGCGCAGCCGAATACACTCAAAACGGTTGGTATGAGAACAGCTTCGCCCGGCGGGATGGCCGGTGGAAAATCACGCGGCTGAAGCACACCTATCAGTGGATCACGGGGAACGGCGGCTTGTTCGATTTTTCCGATCCCGAGCTCATCAAGATCATGGGTCAAGTGTTCTCCAAGGAGAACCGCGTCAAACGCTAGGACTGCCTCGAAAGCGCGCGCTTGGGCCTTCTTGACGATCGGTGACTGGCACCGCCCCGCGATGCGCTTCGCGCCGAGCGCCGTTCAACCCCGATGGCATCCGCCACGATCTTAAGCCCAGCGCGAAACGCATCGTGGCCCCGCACGGCAGCGAAGCTTTCGAGTATGAAAAATGTATTGGGCGCCTCGGCAGCGCTGAGCTTTTGAAGCCTCGAGACGAGGAAGTCCTGATGGTCTTCCGGCAGCTGGCGGCCAGCCTGCTGGTATGCGCTGGAGAGAACGTGCTGAAACAGCAGATGCGCATACATTGCCGTTGACGCAGCGGACAGGCCGGCGACACGCACCGCGCCGATCACCCGCTCGAAAAACAAGGCCCCGAAGTCGCGCTCCCCGGGCTCGATCAGCTGAAAAACCCTGAATCGATTGTGCGACATGAGGTAGGCGGCGACACCGCTGTACCGAATGTAGAAGTCGTAGATGGTCCCAAAAACGGCGGTGAGGTCGGCGCGCCAATCACCGGCGGTCGGCGGCAATTCGTCCACCAAGGCCGCGTAAAATGCGTTCATGATCCCGGAGGTCAATCGATCGCGGCCCCCCACGTAATAGTGGATCAGCGCAGGGGTCACTCCCATTTCGTTGGCCACGCGGACGATGGAGACGCTCTGAAGCGATTCCAGCCGGCATAGCTCCAAAGCGCGCTGCACGATATCCCCCTTGTCCATCGCGCCGGCGACCTTGGCGGGCGGACGACCCGGCCCACGCTTGAGTTTGCTTCTGCTCGATCGCACCGCGCGGCGCTCCTGCGACTTGATCATGGAACTCCTTGGCTGGGAACAAAATAGTCGCCGCTTTACCGAATTTAATCCAGCAATATACCGGCCCCGCGCTATTGACAGGGCTGTTAAATACGGCGTAGGGTGGAATTGATACCGCTATTAATAAAAGTTGGCTGGAAAGCATGTCATGACGAGCGCACTGCAGCGGCCGCGATCCGTACCCCAGGTGACCGCCGGGCTGCGGGGGGCGTCATGGGATCCGACTCGCCTGCCTTCGGACCTGTCGGTCGGCGTGCACGCGCTCACGACCGCGGACGGCGCACAGGTGATCGGGTTTCTTTATCGGCGTGGCGGCGAACGAACGGTGGTGAGCATCATGCATCCGCGCGAGCTGGTGCCGACGCACTACTTGGTGCCGGATGTGCTTGCCGCCGGCTGCGCCTGCTGGGTGCAAGGCTCCCGCAGCCCCGGCAATGATCTGCGCCTGGAGCACGAGCTCGCGTTGCTGGACGTTGCAGCCGGTCAGACATTCCTGCGGGAAGTGTGCGGATACACCAGCAGCGTCCTGCTCGGGAACTCGGGCGGCGCCGCGCTGTTTGCGTTTTACATTCAGCAATCGAGCCTGCGCGGCGAGGATCGGGTGAGGACCACGCCCGGGGGCCGGCCTGCGCTATTGACGGACGCGCCGATGCCGGCGGGCGATGGGCTCATCTTGGTATCACCGCATTCGGGGCCCGGGAAGCTCTTACTCGCGAGCCTCGACCCCTCGGTCACCGACGAGGCGGATGCATTGTCGACCGATGAGACGCTGTCGCCATTTTCGGCGCATAACGGCTATGCGCCACCGCCCGCCGCGACGCGATACCCGGCAGAATTTCTCGAGCGTTACCGCGCGGCCCAATTGAAGCGCGCGCACAAGATCGACGCTTTCGCACGGCAATTGATCGCACAACGTCAGGACGCACGCCGTGCTGCCAAAGCGGGCGGGGGGCTTCAGACTCAGATGCGCGCTGCCCACACGCCAATTTTCCATGTGTGGCGCACCGATGCCGATCCCCGCTGCATCGACCTATCCATCGATCCGTCGGACCGGCAGCCGGGATCTCTTTGGGGCAGCGATCTTCTCGCGAGCAACTTCGGCAGCATCGGATTCGCCCGCAGCTGCACCGCGGAAAGCTGGCTGTCGACGTGGTCCGGAGTTTCGTCGAATGCCTCATTCGAAAGGTGCGGATCGGCCATCGTGCAACCTACCCTCATGATCGAGTACACCGGCGACAGCGCCGTATTCCCGGCCGACACCGGTCAGATCTATTCGTCGATCTCATCCGCGATCAAGGAGCGCCATCGAGTCCGCGGCAACCATCATGGTCGGGCTCTGGCAGTAAGCGAGCCGCTCGGGCAAAGGGTGTGCGGCGACATCATTCAGCGCTGGCTTCGGGCGCACTTCGTAAACTAGTGGTGCTCATGACGCTTGGTCCCCCCAACACGGCCGGTCACGCGCCGTCCGAAGCGACCATCGGCGTCGCTGACCCCATCCCAGGCGTCGTGTACCCGCCCCTCACGGAACTGAAGCGATACGTTCAAGCCGGGGTGCTCGGCTTGGAAAACTGGTCGGGCGCGCTGCACGAATCCTGCCGGCGACATACTGATCGCATCGCGCTGGCCTCGCCAGAGGGCGATGTTACCTATTCAGAACTCGATGATCTCGTGAATCGAGCGGCCGCCGCGTTCATCGGCCTCGGGTTGCGCCCCACCGATCGGGTGATCTTCCAGCTGAGCAACTGCAAGGAGCTGGTCATCGCATTCCTCGGCTGCCTGAGAGCCGGATTGATTCCGGTGTGCACGCTGGCGGCCCATCGTGAGCATGAGATCGGATACATTGCCAATCATTCCGAGGCACGTGCCCACATAGTGCAGGGCGACGATCCCAAGTTCGATCACGTCGCTTTTGCAAGTCACCTGCGCGGCAGCGTACCGTCCATGAATGTGCTGGTCTCGGCCCGCGGCGCCGCGAGGCCCGGCATACCGCGTCTCGAGGACCTGATCGAGCGCACTCACCCGGTGCAGGCGGCGGCGCTCGTGGCGACCGTACGGCACGATCCATACCAGGTTGCACTCATGCAGCTGAGCGGAGGCACGAGCGGCGTACCGAAGCTCATTCCCCGCTTCAATTCCGAATACGTCTACAACATGCGGGCAGTGGCCGGTTTCCTGGAATACCGGGCCGATGATGTGATGCTCATGCCCATGCCCATGATTCACAACGCCAGTATGTGCTGCGCCTGGGGGCCGATGCTGTTGGTGGGCGGGACATTCATCATCATCCCTCAGCCGTCGGTCGAGGCCCTGGCGGGCGCGCTCAAGAGGCATCTGCCGACATGGCTCGGCGCGGGGCACCGCGAATTGCTGCTTCGGATAGACGAGGCCATCAAGTTGTCCGGCGCCGAGACCAGCCAGGTGCGCGGTGTCTGGGTGATCAACTCGGCCTCATTCGCCCGTGGCGAAATGAACCTGCCCGGGCATCACATCTTCGGCATGGCGGAGGGCTTGATCATGTTCACGCGGCCCTGCGATCCCATCGAAATTCGCGAGCACACCATTGGGCGGCCGGTATCGGAGCTTGACCGCGTGCGGGTGCTGAAACCGGGCACGGAGATCGAAGTCGGACTTGGTGAGGTCGGCGAATTAGCGGTGAAGGGCCCCTATACCATCCACGGTTATTACAACGCCGAGGAGCGCAACAAGTCGGCGTTCACCAGCCTCGGCGAGTATCGGTCCGGCGATCTCATCTCGGCCCGTGTTTTCGACGGAGTTACGCACTTCGTGTTCGAAGGACGCATCAAGGACGTCATCGATCGTGGCGGCGAGAAGATCAGTTCCGAGGAAATCGAGCTCGCGCTCGGACGCCATCCGGGTGTGGCGGAAGTTGCGGTGGTCGGAGTGCCTGACGCAAGGCTCGGCGAGCGCCTTTGCGCGTGCGTGCTGGCGCGGGCAAATGACGACGCGGCAAGCATCACGATCGCCGGCTTTGCCGCGTTTCTTCGGGAGATGCGCGTGGCGAAATTCAAGTGGCCCGAACACGTCGAGGTATTCGAGGAGTTCCCGATGACCAAGATCGGAAAAATCGACAAGACCGCCCTGCGCGAGCTGGCCAGAGAGCGGATCGGCGCGACGCGAAGGAGCACGTGATGCAATTGAAGGAGGGCGTGATGCAATCGAACGAGGGCCGGATCGCAAAGCCCAGGCTCCAGGGCGTGCATCATACGGCGCGACCCACGTGGAAGCTGCGCGAAACGGTTGAATTCTATCGCGACCGCATGGGCCTGGCACTGGTCCATGCCATTTCGGCCAAAGGATGGGGCCCGCCGGGTCACCCGGATTTTCTGCACTTTTTCTTCGACAGTGGCAATGGAAGCACGATCGCATTTTTTTATTACATCGGGGTTGAACAGCCCGATTACCTGCGCCATCGGGTCCAGTGGGATGGCGACTCGGTACACACTTCATGGGGAGTCGAGCGCCAGGAGGAGCTACTGGAGTGGAAAGCGGCGCTGGAGGCGCGTGGAGTCGATGTCTTCATGCGTGTTCATCACGAATTGATCGATTCGATCTATTTCCGGGATCCGAATGGATACCTATTGGAGATCACCTGGCAGATCCGGCCGATGAATGCCTTGGATGCAGGCGATGCCGAACGTACGTTGGAGGCGGCCATTGCGGTTGAAAGCGAGGCTGCGGCGGCTGGAACGGCGCTCAAGAACATCGAGGGCATCTGGCGCCGCAAGGCGCAACTCGTTCGTGCCCTCGAAGCGAAGGAGTAGCCGTGGCGGCTATTTATCTTCTGGACGTGCCGGAGTTTCAGCCCATTGCAACCTCGGCACGAAAACAGGGATTGACGGTCACGACGTTACGGAGTGGATACATCCGACTGCAGTCTCCCGGCGTGTTGGAGCTTCGCCGCAAGCCCACGGGAGTGAAACTCCCGGTGTGGTTCGGCGCTCCCACCGGTGGTCTGGAAGGCCGCATCGATTTATTCGACAAAGACCTGCTGCGGGTCGTTGACGAATGAGAAAGCTCAACGTGGTCGTGGTGGGCGGCGGACCTGCCGGCCTGTATTTCGCTTATTTGCTGAAAAAAAGCCGACAGGAGGCGACGGTCCGCGTGCTCGAGCGGAACGCACCGGATGCAACGTTCGGCTTCGGCGTCGTGCTGGCAGACCGGGGTCTCGAACGCTATGAGGTCATCGATGCCGAGTCCGCGCAGGCTTTGCGCGCGAAGATGTTTGTCAATCAACATCAAGTGATCCGGCACAACGGCGAGTCGATCCTGATCGATCGGGTGGGCTACGGGGGCGCCATCGGCCGACTCGATCTGCTGCAGGTATTTCACATGCTGTGCCGCCAGGCGGGGGTCGAGTTGTCATTCGAGAGCCGGCTCGAACAGGACGCGCTGCTGCGCGAGGCGGATCTCGTCGTCGGAGCGGATGGCGTCAATTCCACGATCAGGTCGCTCCACCCCGCGAGATTCGAGACCAGCATCGGGTGCCTTACGAATCATTTCGCGTGGTATGGGACGCACGCCCGATTCGAGCGCGCGGCACTAAGTTTCAAGCGATTCGGCGGCGGCCATTTCGTCGGCCATTACTACCCCTACAGCGATTCGATGGGCACCTTCGTCGCCGAATGCGACGATGGCACCTGGAAGCGCCTCGGTTTCGAAGCGATGGAGGATGCTGCGCGCCAGCGCCTGATGGAGGAGATCTTCACTGACGAGCTCGGCGGCCACTCGCTGATTTACAACAAGTCCGTGTGGCGTCAGTTTCCCGTCATCGTCAGCAACCGCTGGTTTGCGGACAACCGCGTGCTGATAGGAGATGCACTGCATAGCGCGCATTTTTCCATCGGTTCCGGCACGCGCATCGCGATGGACGATTCGGTGGCGTTATGGGAAGCGCTGCTGGAAACGGACGACATCGGCGCGGCGCTCGGCAATTTCGAGCGCGCCAGAGGGCCCGCCAAGGCCAAACTGCTGGCGGCGGCGCGCGCGAGCTACATGTGGTACGAGGAGTTTCCGAAGAAACTCGACGGCCTCGCGCCCATGGAGTTTGCCTACGACTTCATGATTCGTACGGGCCGCATGGACGATACACGCCTGCGGCGCGAGCACCCCGCCTTCATGGCCGCGTATGAACGCGAGCCGCGGCGAACCGGGGCGACGTCATGACCTGGGTGCGGGTCGGACAGATCGTTCCGAGCTCCAATACCACCATGGAAACCGAGATTCCCGCGATGCTGAGGGCGCGCGAGGACATCGCCGCGGAGCGGTTTTCGTTTCATTCCTCGCGAATGCGGATGTCGACGGTGAGCGCGGCGGAGCTGCGGGCGATGGATGGGGAGTCGGATCGCTGCGCCCTCGAGCTCTCGGATGCGCGCGTCGATGTGCTCGGGTATGCGTGCCTGGTGGCCATCATGAGCATGGGGCACGGCTACCACCGCGAGTCCGAGCGGCGGCTGGAGGGCGTGGCGCTGGCGAACGGACATGCGACGCCGGTCGTCACCAGCGCGGGGGCGCTCGTGCACGGCCTCAAGTCGCTCGGCGCCAAGCGGGTTTCAATCCTCACGCCCTACATGAAGCCGCTGACCAGGCTGGTCATCGACTATCTGGGTCACGAGGGTATCGAAGTCCATGACAGCGTCTCGCTCGAGATCGGCGACAACCTGCGAGTGGGTGCGCTCGACCCGATCGCGCCGTTGGAGCTAAGTTCCCAATTGAACGTCCACGGAGTCGACGCCATCGTCGCCTCGGCGTGCGTGCAGATGCCCTCCCTTGCCTCGATCGAACCCATGGAGCGCCGCTATGGCATGCCGGTGGTGTCGTCGGCGGTCTGTACGGTCTTCCAGATGCTGCAGAAATTGGACTTGAACACGAGAGTGCCGCATGCCGGCGCCCTGCTTGGCGGCTAGTGCGCCGTAGCATGAAATGAGGGGAGCGAGATGGGTTACATCCTAGGGGTCGATGTAGGCGGCACGTTTACGGACGCCGTCAGCGTCGATTCGTCCGGCAGTCTCAAGTCGGCGAAGACGCCATCGACGTCGACCGACTATTCGATCGGCGTCATGCAGGTGTTGCAGTTGCTGGCGCAGGAGTGCGGGTTGAGCCGCCGGACGCTGCTCGAGCAGACCGACCATATCGCCCATGGAACGACGTCATCCCTGAATGCGCTGGTGATGGGACGCGTGCCTCCCGTGGGATTCATCACCACGAAAGGGCATGGGGACAGCATCTACATCATGAACGTGGAGGGACGGCACCTCGGCAAATCGCCCCACGAGCTCCAGGCCGTGCTCTCACAGCGCAAGCCGCCCGGACTCGTTCCGCGCTCCCTGGCTCGCGAAGTCACCGAGCGGGTGGATCGAGCGGGGAAGATATTGGTGCCCCTGGACGAGCAGGAGGCGCGACTTGCCGTCCGGGCGTGCATTGCGCAAGGGGCGACGGCGATTGCCGTGTCCTTCTTGTGGTCGTTTCGAAATCCCGCTCACGAACATCGCGTCAGGGAAATCATCGAGGAGGAGGCGCCGGGTCTGTACGTGGCCTTGTCGTCCGATGTGAGCCCGCGGATACGCGAGTTTGCAAGGAACGCGACCACGATCATGAGCACGCAGATCGGGCCGGGGCTGCGCAGCTATCTGCAAGGTCTGGAGGGCGCGCTGCGGGCGGAGGGACTCGCCGGCGCGTTATTGGTCATGCAGAGCTCGGGAGGGGCGGTCACGGCGGCGGAGGCGCCGGCGTCGTCGATATCGACCATCGGCTCGGTCCTGACTGGGGGCGTGGTCGGCGCCATGCAACTCGCTGCGCAATTGGGGCACCGCAATGTGATCACCACCGACGTGGGTGGGACCACCTTCCTCGCGGGACTCATCGTGGACGGCGAGCCCATTCGTGCCGCCCAGACCATCATCAACCAGGCGCCGATCAATGTGCCCACGCTGCGCGTCGATGCCATCGGGTCGGGCGGAGGGGCCATCGCCTGGATCGATCCGGGCGGAAACCTGCGCGTTGGCCCGCTGAGCGCCCAGGCGAGCCCGGGACCGGCATGCTACGGTACCGGGGGAACGGAGCCGACCATTACCGACGCCAATCTGGTGCTCGGCATCTTGACCAGCCGGGGCCTGCTGGGCGGTCGGAGGCCGCTGTCGATCGAACTCGCACGCAGTGCCATTGAGTCTCGCATTGCGCAAAAGCTCGCCATGAGCGTGGAGCAGGCCGCCACCGCCATCTATGCGGTACAAAATGCGCAGACCGGGGATTTGCTGCGCAAAGTGGCGGTCGAATCGGGCTACGATCCCCGAGAATTCGTCGTCTATGCCTTTGGTGGCGCGGGGCCCGCGCACTGCGCCGCCTATACCCTGGAGTTGGGTGCACGCGAACTCGTGATTCCCCTCGGGCCTGTGGCGTCGGCGTTTTCGGCCTTTGGTCTTGCAGCGTCGAATGTCGCGATCACACGGGAACTCTCGGACCCAGCGACTCTGCCGTTCGACCCGGAGCGGGTTGCCGCCAACTTCGCCCGGCTGGAGGCGCAGGTGTCGAAAGCCATCGCGCGCCAAGGATTGGTGTTCACCCAGGTCGATCTGTTTCGCGAGATGGATTTGCGGTACGGCGTGCAGGTCGGTGAAGTGGCTGCGCCGGTGGCGGGCGGCGCCATCGACATGCGCTCGCTGGAGGCGGCCGTCGCGGAGTTCGAGCGCCGTTACGCGCAGATCTACGGGGAGGGATCCGGATTTCGCGAGGCCGGCATCCACGTGCTCACCTTCCGCGTCCGGGGTGTGGGCGTTTTGCCGGTGTCGCCGGCCTTCCCCGTCATCGACTCGGCGTCCGGCCCCGATGCGTCCGGCGCGTTCCTGGAACACCGGCCGGTATGTTTGGACGCGCAACGGGGATTCGTGAAAACTCCAGTGTATGACTATCAGCGCCTGCGTGCCCGTCATCGGATTGAGGGCCCTGCCATCATCGAAGTCCCCACCACGACGGTGGTGATTCCCGCGGGCCTGACCGGTGTGATCGACCGTCTCGGCAACCTGCGCATAACGACGCTCTGAAGGAGATGCCTGTGCATTCGATGATTCCGGGCTCCGAGAATTTCGTCAGCCGGCCGATCGCGCCCGACGAATTGATGCGCCGGCTTCCCTCGCACCTGCGCCTGCATACCGTCACCGTCGATGAGATCGCGGCGCTCGATCCGATGACATACGAGGTCGTGCGTCACCGTCTATGGTCGATCACCGACGAGATGGGCGACACGCTTCGGCGCATGTCCGGCTCGCCCATCGTCACCGAGGCGAACGACTTCGATTTTACGATCAACGATGAATGCGGGCAGGAAGTGCAAATCGGCTTGTACAACACCATGCTCGCCGGCGCCGTCGATCTCGCGATTTATTGGACGCTGCAGAACCGTGCCGAAAACCCCGGGATCGAGGATGGCGACATGTTCTTGTGCAACGACCCGTGGATTGGCGGTGGTTTGCATCAACCCGACGCCGCGGTGCTCTCGCCGGTATTCTTCGAGGGGCAGTTGTTTGCCTGGACCAGCGCGGTCGCGCATCAACCCGATCTCGGTGGATCGTCGCCGGGTTCGATGCCGATCGGCGCGACGGACGTTTTTTCCGAGTCTCTGCCGACGCCGCCCATCAAGGTCGTGCGCGGTCAGAAGTTGCAGCGCGATGTGGCCGACGCCTGGATGCGGCGCTCGCGCGTGCCGCTGCTGATCGGCCTCGACCTGCGCGCCAAGGTGGGTGCCAATGCGGTGGGCCGGCGCAGGCTCCTGTCGCTCATCGCCCAGTACGGGCCGGTCGTCGTCAAGTCGGTGATGAAGCGCATGATGGACGATGCGGAACAACGCTTACGCGCCAAGCTGCGTACGATGCCTGACGGGACGTGGTCGGCCGCCACCTACCAAGACCAGGCGTTTGCCGGCGATCGTCGAACACACCGCCTGGCGTTGTCGATGACGAAGACCGACGGCCATCTGAGTTTCGATTTCGCCGGGACCGCCCCCCAGGCCGGCGTGATCAACTGCACGTATGCGGGGTCGCGCGGCGGGGTGATGCTTGCGCTGCTGCCGACGCTGGCGGGCGACATTCCGTGGGCCGCCGGCGGTCTGATGCGTTGCTTCGATATCGTGACCGATGAAGGCACGATGAACAATGCGACCTTTCCCGCCGCCATCAATCGAGCGCCGATCGCAACCGCCTGGGCTATCGGCAATCTTGCGGCTCAGTGTCTCTCGCAGATGCTCGACCGCAAGGTGGAGACTCAGGCCGGCGTGCAGGCCTCGTGCTGCGGCACTTGGAATACCGCCGTGGTCGCCGGATTGGATCAACGGGCAAGCACTCCCGTGCCGTTCCTGAATATGGTGATGGATTCCATGGCCGGTGGATTCGGCGCGCGCCCCGCCGCGGATGGGATCGACACCGGCGGCCTGTTCTGCATTCCCCTCGGAAAGGCGCCGGACGTTGAAATGACCGAACTGCTCTATCCGCTGCTCGTGTTGTGGCGTCGCGAGGAACCCGATTCGGGCGGCGCAGGCCGCCGGCGGGGCGGTGTGAGCGCGTCCATCGCGATGACGCCGTATGGCACATCGATACCCGCCGCGCTGGTGCTGTCGAGCGCCGGTATGGCGACCTCGCAGAACCTGGGCCTTGCGGGCGGCGGCCCCGGGAACCTGGGACACAACGCGGTGGTCCGGGGCAGCGTTCTGGCATCACTCCTTTCGAGCGGAAAAATGCCATCGAGCCTTCCCGAACTCCGCGGCCAACTCGAGCACGCGCAGTGTCTCATGCAAGGCACCCTCGTCCCGGGCGACGTGCTCTTTCTGCACTGTCAAGGCGGCGGGGGCTATGGGGATCCGCTTCTTCGAGATCCGGCCAGCGTCGCATTCGATGTGCAGTCCGGGCGCGTCAGCCGACGGGCAGCCCGAGAGTTGTACGGCGTCGTTCTGTCCGAGGGCGGGGACGGCGTCGATGAATCGAAGTCCGAGGAGTGCCGGGCGTCGATCCTAGCGGAGCGAAAGGAGTGCTCCACGATGCCTCGGGAGGCAGCCCCGATGGCACGGGCGACAGCCACGGCCTCGAGGCTCGACGATAATCTTGTCGTGTTCAGGCTCGATGATCGCGGCGAGGTCGTAGGCTGCGGTCGCTGCAACAGCGAGCTGGGCAGCGCCGAGACCGGTCTGTCGGTCGCAGTGAGAAACTCGGTCACGTCTGCTGCGGGTCCGGGCGTCGTCACGGATCCCTCATTGTTCGTCGAGGCTGTCGTGGTGTTCCGCGAGTACTTTTGCCCAGGCTGTTGGACGCGTTTGAAATGCGGCATCGTGCCGGCCGATCACGTCGATTCGATCGGCGGCTATCGAGTCGCGGTCCCGTTTGGATCCTTGGGCTGAAAATCGTAGAGCCCGGACTCCATGGGGGACGGCTTTTATGGCCAAGCCCGCTTGGCCGGCGGTATCTAGCTTTTTTTTTGTGATCCCAACAGAGCGCGAACGGCTGGATCGTGGACGTGCAGCAGTTTTTTCTCTTTGACGTAAGTGTCCACCCATCCGTCTGCGGCATGCTGGCCCGTCAGATCGCAATGTTCCTTGTCGTCGAAGTTGGCGATGTACCCGCCCTCGCGCGGGGCCACGATCTCCCACCAGTTGCCGTCGAAATCCATGAAAAAGAAGCTCACGTCGCCATGCATGGGGGTCACCGGCGTGATCTTCTTGATGCCCCATTCCTCTTTTACCGACATGAGTTGGGCGCGCGCCTTTTCAACGTCGGCCGCGGTCTTCACGTCCAGGCCGTTATGGTAGAAGAAGTCCATCGGCGCGCGGTTGCCGGGGGGCTGCTCGACCACCGCGTACACCTGCTGGGTGCCTTTGCGCACCATCAAGGAAATGGGGCTCGTCTGAATGACATCCAGTCCGAGAACCTCCTCGTAAAACCGCCGGGTCTTCGCGATGTCCTGACAGAGCAGCGTTCCATGGCTCAAGCATCCGAGCTCGAGCAGCGGGCCTTTGGTCGAGCGTTCAGTGATGGCGGGCATGAGAGATCTCCTAATCGGTAGAAGTCGACGAATTGTGCGCCAGAAATGCTTCCGGCGGGAGACGGGAGCGCAATTGTGCGGGGATCATGAGCGCGCGCGCCTCGCGCTCGAGAAAGCGCCACCCGTCGACGGTCTTGGCGTACGTATCCAGAAAATCGAGGAGCATCACCCGCTCGGGATCATAAGCAAGCGGTGTGGTTTCGGCGCTGAACGCAAAATAAGAGAGGTTGTAGAACACGCCCTTGGCCAGTGATTCGTCGACGTGGGTGAAATGGAAATTCGTCGTCACGTGACGCGTGAACTGTTCGTTGGGCCGTTCACGAAGCGTCTCTAGGATGCGGGCGCGGCCTTCGAGGCGTACGCCGGTTCTGATATAGACCCCGTGGGGCACGAACAGCTCCACCAGATCGCCGTATTGTTTCTGGTCGAGGTGGAATGAGAAAGCGTTGCTCAAGCGGACGCATTCGGCTTCGATTCCGCGGCGGGCTTCGGGATTCATGGCGGGGTCACGCGGATCTCATGGTCAGGTAGCCTTCCATTGGCGCAATTGGTTCTTGCCATCCCAGCCCCTGGCGGCGCCCGCAATCTGGCGGAAGAAGTCATCGAGGAACGCGCATTGCCGATGCACTTCAATCGACTGGCCCAACAGGGTGCGCGTGTCATGCATCCAAATTTCCACCGGGCCGAATTTGGCGTGCAGGAACAACTCATGACCGGCCGCCGTAAGATCCGCACTGTCCTGTTCCGGCACCGGGCTGAGATATGCCACGTGGTTGATCGCCGGTGGTGTGCCTGGGATCAGGCAGCTGGTCAAGGACGGGGGCGCGCTTGCGAAGATCTGCTGCAGCTCGATCACCATGGGACCCCACTGACCGAACGCGGCAGAATGATCAAACACGCAGGGACCCCCTTTATGCGACATCTCGTCGAACACGATGCGCTCGATGATGTAGAAGGGGCCGGCGCCCAGCGCGGAAGACCAATGTTGAACCGCGGTCTCGATGTCGTTGACGACATAAGCCAGATGGTGGACGACTCTATTGCCGAGCAGCATTCAGTTTGCTCCGTCCGACGCCTGCGTTCGACCAATCAATTCCATGTCGAAGTAATAAACAGATCTCGAGGCAAAATGGCCGCCAAATCTCCCTCAATCGCGGAATTCGTTGATCAACGTTCCGAGATGATCGATGCTGATCCTCACCCGGTCGCCGGTCTTCAAGAATATTCCGCGCGGCGTCCCGCAGCCCGCGGGAGTTCCCGTCGCGATCACATCGCCGGGCCGCAGCGTGAGCCGGGTGCTCAAGTGGGCGATCTGCTCCGCCGCCGAAAAGATCATGTTGGCGCTCGAAGAGTCCTGCATGAGTTCCTCGTTTACCCACAGGCGAATCCCGAGATTTTCAATATCATCGATATCGTCGAGAGGGCAGATCCAAGGGCCGAACGGTAGCGCGCCGTCGAAGCATTTCTGACTCACCCAATCGAAGTAGAACGGCGAGTCGATCTTCACGCCGGGGCGTTTGAGATGGTCGCGTGCGGATAGATCGTTCACGATGCTGAGGCCCGCGACGTATTCCATGGCGCTTTCGGTGCGGACGTTCCTGCATTCGCGTCCGATGATGACCGCGATTTCGGCCTCCCAATCCACCTTTTTCGAATAGGGCGGCAGTTGGATCAGCTCACCGGTGCCGCGCACGCATCCGGCCGACGCCTTCATGAAATGCCATGGTTTAAGGCCGGCTTCATGGGGGTCCGGCTCGGCCGGAAGGTTCAGCGCCTTCGACATCTCCGCAACATGGTCGCGGTAATTGGCTCCGGCGCAGAAAATGGCGCCCGGGTACAACACCGGCGCCAACAATCGGACATCGCCTACGGGGATCGCTTCGGCCACGGCTTTGCCGGTGCGATGGTCGCGCGCCGCCTGCTGAAAAACAGGACGGAGTTGCGTCCATCGTTCGAGTACCTGCAGAACTTGGGTGGGCCATGGGGCCACTGGTTTTCCGCCACTCTTGGTGAGCAGAGCGCCCACATCGAGTAGAGCTTCATCCACGACGATGCCGGCTCGCGGCGCTTCGTTACCGCGGACATAGGTCGCCAATCGGTAGGATTGTTCCCGCATCGGGGGTGCCGTCATGGCGCGTCAGGTTGCAACGCAGACATTGCGCAGCTCCGTATAGAACTCCAGTGAATGCACGCCGCCTTCGCGTCCGATGCCCGACTGCTTGGATCCGCCGAAGGGTGTCCTCAGGTCGCGCAAAAACCAGGAATTGATCCAAATGATGCCGGCCGTGATCGAAGTGCCCAGCCGGAACGAACGACCCACGTCCCGAGTCCAAATGGTGGCGGCGAGTCCATACGGCGTGTGATTCGCGAGCCGAATCACCTCCTCTTCGTCGTCGAACGGACGAATGTGGCAGCAGGGCCCGAAAATTTCCTCCCGCACCACGGCGGACTCCTCGGCCAATCCAGTCCATATCGTCGGTTGAATCCAGGCGCCGCCGGCCAGGGAGTCCGGCATCTGGGGTATGCCGCCGCCGCTGACCACGGTGGCGCCGTCTTCGACCGCACGCTTGTAATAGCGCAGCACCTTCTCGCGGTGAGCCAAGCTGATCAAGGGCCCGATTCCCGTGCCCTTGTCTGACGGGTGACCGGGCCGCATGGCCTCCGCCTTCTCCTTCAGCGCGGCTACGAAATTCTCAAAAATCGGTCGTTCCACGTAGACCCGCTCGGTGCCCAGGCAGACCTGGCCCGTGTTCAGAAATGAAGCGCGAGCGATCCCGGCAACGGCAGCCTCGAAGTCGCAGTCTGCGAAGACGATTCCAGGATTCTTGCCGCCGAGCTCGAGGGACACGGGGCGAACGCCGTCCGCCGCAGTTTTCATGATGGCGGAGCCCGTAGCGCTCTCGCCGGTAAACGTGATGGCGTCGACGCCGGGGTGCCGGGTCAGATGCTCGCCCGCCGAGTTGGCGCCCAGGCCATGCACGACGTTATAGACTCCGGAGGGAACCCCCACGGTGCGCATGACTTCGCCCAGCAGAGTCGCTGTTCCGGGGGTTTCCTCCGAGGGCTTGACGACCACCGTATTGCCGCAGGCGAGCGCCGGTGCGACTTTCCAGGTCATCAGCAACAAAGGTAGGTTCCACGGACATATCACCGCTATAACGCCTTTAGGCGAGCGTACGGAGTAATTGAATGCCTTGCGACCTTCCGGGGTCACCATTTCGAAGAATTCGGTAGGCACATTCTTCACGGCATCCGCGAAGACGCGGAAATTGGCTGCGCCTCGAGGGATGTCGACATGCGAGGCGATGGACCGAGGTTTTCCCGTATCGGCCACCTCGGCATCGAGAAAGTCCTCGAAGCGGCGATCGATCTCCTTGGCGACGGCATACAGCATGTCGGTTCGCTTGGCGAGGCTCATGCGCCCCCATGGGCCCTCCAACGCCCTGCGAGCCGCCTGCACCGCGGCATCCACCTCGGCAGCACCGCCCTCCGCGATGCTTCCCATCAAGCTGCCATCGACCGGAGAGCGCTTGTCGAAGTATTGCTCCGGTGACGAGGCCACGAAGGCATTATCGATAAAATGCAGAAAGATGGTGCCGCTCATTGGCCCGAGACATTACGTTGGCCCACCGCGAAGGGTCTAATGAAAACTCGATATACGGGGCATAGAGGATCGACATAATGTGCCGAAGGCGCCGGTCATTCTATGTCTATGCGCAAGGCAAAGGTGCGAGCTGCTCAGCAGGCCGGTAAGATACGCATCGGGGGTAAGTTATGAGCTTTAATCGGCTGGATCTTAATTTATTGCACGTGTTCGATGCCATCTTCCACACGCGCAGCGTGACCGTGGCGGCGTCCAACCTGCATCTGACCCAACCCGCCGTGAGCAAGCAGCTCAATCGACTGCGAGAGCTGTTGGATGATCCGTTGTTCGTTCGCACCAACGAGGGAATGGCGCCGACGCCGCGCGCCGAGGCGCTGGCGGGTCCCATTCGCAAAGCATTAAGTGAAGTCCACCACGCCATCGACAGACAGCTCGGCTTCGATCCGATGACCTCGGATCGCACGTTTCGCATCTTTCTGAGCGATCTTGGGCAGATGGTGTTCCTGCCGAAGCTTCTCGAATTGATAGCTCGCGAGGCACCCGCCGTGAATATCCATACCGTCCAGGTGCCCCCTTCGCGGATGCGTGGCGTTGCGCTCGAATCCGGCGATGTGGATCTGGCGGTGGGATATTTCGAGGAGTTCGAAGGGTCCATTCACCAACAGGTATTGTTCGAAGAGCACTATGTGGGCATGGTGCGGGTCAATCATCCCACGATTCGCGAAAAGCTCTCCTTCGAACAGTTTCTGACCACACCCCACCTGGTGTATCAGCCGTCGGGCGGTGGCCATAGCTCGCAGGAAAGCGTGGTGGACAAGGCCTTCTGGTCGGCGGGCGTGGAGCGCCGCGTCGCCGTTCTGGTCGCGCATACCATGGGATTGACCTCGATCGTATCGAGTACCGACCTGTTGGTGGTGGTCCCGCATCGGCTCGCCCTCGCCTGCGTTGCCTTGGTCGATGTCAATGTGCTCGAGCTACCCATTGAAATCCCTCGATTTTCCATCGCGCAGTACTGGCACGACAGATTTCATGCCGACCCGGGAAATCGCTGGCTGCGCAGCGTCTTCCTGCGCCTCTACGGCCGGAACAGTGCGTCGAGCGCCCCGGCCTACGTGGCCCCCCGGGAGCTCGAGGTCGACATCTAGGCGGACATGCCTGCCGGATATTCCGGTCATTTCGACAGGTGATTTGACCCCGATTCCGTGCGCCCCTATCGTCGGATCACGATGGGCCGACGACCAGGAAAAGGCGCGCGCTTGCGCGCACAACGAGTCGAGATCGAGTAATGGCTGGAATTCTTCAGGGTAAATCTCTCCTGGTGACCGGAGCAGGCGGTGGAATCGGCCGCGCGGCCTGTCTCGTCTTGTCCAAGGCCGGCGCAAAAGTGCTCGTTACCGATATCAACGAGGCGGCCGGCAACGCCACGGTCGAAGCCGTGTCCGCCGAGGGCGGCACAGCCGCGTTCGTCAAGGCTGATCTGTCCCGTGAGAGCGACGTGAGGTCGCTGGTGGACCAAACCGTCTCCGCGTATGGTCGCTTGGACGGCGCATTCAACAACGCCGGCCTGGAACAGTGCGCGCTGCCCCTGCACGAACTGACGACCGAGCAATGGGAGAAGGCGATCAGGGTGGATCTGACCAGCGTTTTCTGGTGCATCAAATACCAAGTCATCGCGATGCTCCAAACTGGCGGCGGCGCCATCGTAAATACGGCGTCCTCACTCGGTCAGGTCGCCATCAAGAACGCCGGCGAGTACATCACTGCCAAGCACGGGGTCATCGGGCTGACGCGCGCCGCTGCGGCCGATTACGGTGCGCGGGGAATCCGGGTGAATGCCGTATTGCCCGGCATCACCCTCACGCCGATGATTTCCCGCCTGGTGGACGACGTGAACTTCAAACCCGTCTTCGACAGAATTTTGGATCGCCATCCGATCGGCCGTTTTGGCCAGCCCTCCGAAATCGGAGAGTCGGTCAAGTGGTTGCTTTCGGGCGATGCCTCGTTCGTAAATGGGGCCGCATTGGCCGTCGATGGCGGATATCTTGCAACCTGATCTTGGGTGGGATTGGCACGCTGTCATGGCTCGAGCCCGCTATCGTCAAACTTCGCTACCTCCGGGGTGATTCGTGTACAAACTCAGCCGCACCATTCTCGTCAACGAGCCGTCAAAAATCACTCTGAGCCGCCATGACGTATGGGCCGGGCTGTTGATGAAGGCCAACAATGCGCTGCCCTATGTGCCCATCATGCAAAAATGCGAGGTCATCGACCGGGGCGAGGGCTGGCTGACCCGCGATATCCTCCTCAAAGACGTGCCGCTGCGGGAAAAAGTTACTTTCGAACCCGAGACTCGCGTGATATTCGATCGAATCGGCGGAGACGAGCTCGGCCGGATCGAAAACATCATCGGCGAGGATGAGAAGGGCAATTTGACGTTGACCTTTTCGTTCGGACTCACGAAAAAAGGCATCCCCGAGGGCAGCGAGGCGGAACAGAAGCATTTCGCCCAGATGGAAGGAGCCTATTTCGGCGCCGTGGCCTCGACTCTGGCCGCTGTGCGACGCACGGTGGAGGAGGATGGGCGCGACAAACTGCCGCTGACCGACCCGATCGATGCTGCGGGCGATAACGCGTGGATGTATGAATTCTTCAGATCGGCGGACAGCCTCGACCTTGAGCGTCTGGCGGCGCACATGACCGACGATGTGCGCCTGACATTCGCCAATTACCCGACCGTGACTGGCAAGCCCGCCTTCAAAGGGGCGATCGGGGAGGGTGTCTACAGTCGCATCAAGGCCATGTCGCACAGTTTGACCGGCGCGTGGTCTTTGCACGGCGGCAAGGTGGGAATCGCGGAGAGCATCACCATTTACACGCGACTCGATGGAAGCTTGTATCCCATCAAATCCTGCACGGTGTTTCGCCGTCACGGCGATAAGATTTACGATCTGCGGATTCACGCCGATACGACACTGCTGTAGGGGCCGGCGTCCCGCTTATTGCAAGGCAGCGTCGGCGTCGCGGCATTCGCCGTGGATGCATGGTGGGTTAGGATCAGTCCGATCATGCAAAAATGCGAGGTCATCGAGCGCCGTGACGGCTCGCTAACTCGCGACATCGTGCCCCCGACGCTGGCGGCGCCACAGCACCTCACCCGGCTAAGGGCCCTCGGCTGGACAAACGTCTCCAGCGGCATCGCCAAGCGATGACGGCCAGTCTGGGGTTCCCCAGTCTTGGCCTCATCGAAGCGGCACCGGCTTTCATTCAAGTTAGGGATATCTAAGCCGACTCTTGGCCGATGAGGAAATGTTTGTGTGAATCAATCGGGAGGGGCTGATGCGCCGATTGAGCGCCTACTTGATCATCGGGGTGCTCGTATCAGTCCGGACCGCGTGCTTAGCCGACGGCATTGCGCCATCCGCGCCCTCGACTGCTGCGCTTCAGCAGCTGCGCGCCAATTTCGAGCGACCCACCACGGTTCCGCAGCCCAGGAGCAATCCCATCACCGCCGACAAGGTTGCGCTCGGCCAGATGTTGTTCTTCGATCCTCGGCTCTCGGGCTCCGGCACGATTTCCTGCGCCACCTGTCATAATCCAGGCCTTGGCTGGGGCGATGGTCTCCCCAAAGGGCTCGGCCACATGAGCTCGAAGCTCGATCGACACACGCCGACCATCCTCGACGTGGCGTTTGGCGAGCCCTATTTCTGGGACGGGCGCGCCGTAACACTCGAAGATCAGGCCAAAGGGCCGCTGATCGCAGTCAAGGAAATGAACATGTCCTTGGAAACCGCATTGCCCTTGCTGCGCTCGCTGCCGGGGTACATCGAGGCCTTCGGCCGAGCTTTCCCCGGACAGGCGATCTCCCTCGATACCATTGCCTCGGCCATTGCGAGCTTTGAGAGAACGGTGATCTCGAATGATGCGCCGTTTGACCGCTGGATCAAAGGCGATGACAAGGCTATCCCCGCGGCCGCTGTGCGCGGTTTCGTGTTGTTCAATGGTAAAGCAAATTGCGCTGTGTGCCATTCGACATGGCGGATGAGCGATGACGGCTTTCACGACATTGGTCTCCATGATGATGACCGCGGCCGCGCAGCGATCGCGCCTGGCATCGTGCAGTTGGAGCATGCCTTTAAGACACCCACCCTGCGCAACATCACTCAGCGTGCGCCCTACATGCATGACGGGTCGCTGCCCACATTAGACGCGGTCATCGACCACTATGACGGGGGCTTTGAGCCACATCCGAGCCTCGACACAAATATTCACGCTCTAGGACTCACGCCAGGCGAGAGAGCCGATCTGCTGGCGTTTCTCGATGCGATGACGAGCGTGGATGCACCCGTTGCGCTCACTGCGCTACCCCATTGACCAAACATCAGTCATCCAGCCGTACACACTCGAGAGGCATATGCAAACCCGACGATTGTCAGTCTTCATCGCAGTTCTTTTCTTGGCGGGCGCTGGAATTGCCGCCGAGCCCGTGACGGTGACGCAAAAAGGTCTCACCTTTGCCCCCAACGAGCTGGCATTGACCAAGGGACAAAGCGTTGAGTTCGTCAATGACGACGCGACGTCACACAACATCATGATCAGCGGCGAGGGCGTCACTTTCAACGGCGGCCTGCAGCCTGCGGGCGGCCACGTGAGATATATGTTCACGAAGTCTGGAACGTACATGGTGTCGTGCGGGATCCACCCCAAGATGAAACTCACGATCACGGTCAATTAGGCGATCGACGTTGGAGCACCGCGTGACGAAGTCGAACTCCAACGGCAAGTATTCGCCCGTTCTGCAGATCATTCACTGGGCTGCTGCGCTATTCGTCATCGGTCAGCTGACGATCGCCCTCGTTCTCGGTCAGCTGCGCTCACTCCAATATGGCCAATATGTCCTCGATCTGCATCGGCAACTCGGATTCGCCATCTTTTTGACCTGCATTGTTCGGCTCATAGTCATCACGCGCCATAAAGCCCCATCACTCCACACAGAACTCCCCGCTTGGCAGATTCTCGCGGCCCGCGTGGTACATCTCGCGTTCTATGCGACGATGGTCATCCAACCCCTCTTGGGAATCTGCATCGCCTGGGCGCGTGGCGACACGGTCACGGCCTTCGGCCTCATGACTCTGCCCGCCCCGTGGGACATTTCCGACGGTGCACGCGATCAATTGATGACTGCGCATGTCGTCACAGCTGCCGTTATGGTGGGACTTGTGATCATTCACCTCGGTGCCGTTGTTTTCAATCGCAGTAAAAGGCGACTGGCGGTGATGGAACGCATGCTGCCTTCCACGCCGGCGGATACGTTCGTAAATCGTGTCCCGGTCGCCTTGCAGCTACTTCTCGCCCTCGGTATCGTAATTGTGATCGCGCTGGCGATGAGCATAAATGCGGTCTCCAAGTATCGCGCTTTCACACAGATGACGACCACGTATCAAGAGAACGACGAGGTAGCGGCCGACGAGACGCGTGCCTCCCAGGTCGCTTGGAAGGAAATCGTCGGTCTCGGCAGCGCGGCGATTTCAACCGGGAGCGCCGATCGCATGCACTTGATCGCCGATACTGCGCGTATCCACTTGGTGAATGCAGCGGAGCGTGCGTCCGACGCGGACGTACGCGCGGCGATCGCTACCCTGTGCGCGCGCATCCAAGCACTCGTTGCCGAACGCGGCTCGTTTCCGGCGAGCGCGACCGCCGATGTGGATGCCCATATACAGGATCTGATCGACACGCAAGGGGCCATCGCACAGCAACTTCGGGGCGACATTACCGAGCGCGCTGCGCGCGGCCATGATCTCATCGTCATCACTGTGGCGCCCATGGCCATGCTGGGCGTGCTTCTCGCATTCGTGCTGGCGCGCAGTATGTCCGGTTCGGTCAATCGCATGCGGGCGCTCGTGCGCGGAATTGAAGCGAACGCGGGTACCCACAACATCGTCGTATGCGGCCGGGGCGAGTTCGCCGAGCTGATGCGGGATATGGTCGGCATGAGGCGCGCTATCCAACAGCGTACGCAGATCGAGGCGGATCAACGGCTCGCGATCGAAGCGGAGCGCGCGCACCTCGCCTACACACAGCAAGCGATGCAGCGCGAGACGGAACGCCTTCAATCCGTCGAGCGACAGGCGCTGCGCGAGCAATTGGCCAGGGAGTTCGAGTCTCAGGTCGCCGGCATTGTCGAATCGGTGGCCGCGACCGTCGACTCCCTGAGGGGCACCTCGGCCGAATTGGCGCTCAGTGCCGCGAGTACGACGCGACGCAGCGCGGACGCCAGCGTCGTCGCCGAGACGACAAAGAGTGCCGCGTCACGCATTGCCGCCTCCAGCGAGCACCTCTCCGAAGCCTCGCGATCGGTGCGCAAGCATGCGGAACAATCCAAGACTCGTGCGGTGCTTGGTGTTCAAGAGGCGTCTGCGGCGCGCGCCGAGATCGACATGCTCGCCGTCGCATCGCGGCAGATCGGCGGCGTCGCGGAAATCATCTCTAGCGTCGCGCGTCAGACCCAGCTCTTGTCGATCAATGCGCGCATCGAGGCCGCTCGTGCTGGTGACGCCGGCCGTGGATTTGGTGTCGTGGCGGATGAGGTCAAGACTCTGGCTGCGAAGACCCAGGATGCGACTGGTACAATCGGCGAACATGTACAGCAGGTGGGCACCGCTGCCACCCGCTCGGTCGACATTCTAATGAACATGCGCGCTATCATTGCCGACCTGGAAGAGAATTCCTGCAATATCTTTGCCGCTTGCGATGATCAAACCAAATCGACGGAGGACATCGCCTCCAAGGTGACGGCGATCAGCGCGTCAACCGCCGCGGTGGCCGATAACATCTCCCAGGCAGAACAGACGGCGCGCGCGACCGAAGCTATGGCCGCGAATGTGGTCAGTACTGCCGACCGGCTTCAGAAGCAGGCGGACTCGTTGCAAGACCAAGTAGCGAACTTCGTTCTAGGGCTGCGCTCGGTGGTTGCTCGCGGCCAGCTTCCCGCGGGACCGGTCGAGGAGAGGAGGCCGCTTGCGGTTAAAACTGCGCGCGCCTTGAGCCTTATCCTTACTTAAGAATTCGCGATAAGCCGAGCCCATGTTGGCGAAGGTCACTCACCTCAACGCCAAGAGAAGCTGGAGCGAGAGAGTCAACGTCGGACGTGCAAAAGCCTATCTGCAAGCCAGTCGATTCGCCGCTCTTCCCCGACACAAACGGCATTTTGCCCCCGCAAGTTGCCGGGTTGCCGCACCATAAATCGTGGCACTTTAATCGCGTCGAATCTGCTTGCAGCAGCCGCTATTGAGCCTTTTGGCCCGGCCGGCTTATCGAGTCAAGCTGACTCTGGGTATTTCGGTCAATCGTTTTGATCTGATCCGCCGTGAGGCACACCGTGTTGCTGAAATGCGTTCCAGTCAGCTCCTCCGACTTGCAGTACCGCACCTGACCGTTGGACACGCGTGGTCGGTAGCCGCGTTTCACGAGGCTCTGATCAACCACTGGATCCCCGGAGGAACCCGCGACCGCGGGTGTTGCCGCCGCACCAGCCGCCGCGGGCGCAGGGGTAGGGGTTGCACCAGTCGCCGTGACGACCGCCGTGTTCGCTGAGGTCGCGGGTGGCGCGGATGTCGACGGTTTGTCGGCGGTAACCGGCTCACGCCCGGCACAGGCTACAGCTAAACTGGCGATGCCGACGAGCGCGATCATTCTCCCCATACGCGTATCGTATCGCCAACACTCACCTGAGGCGAGTGTTTTGCGCCGGCTCGCGGCGGCCCCGATGACCCGATAGCGGTCCGATCCCGCTCTCCCTATGGCTGCATCGGGACCGCGCCCGGGCGCGGATCGACCCGGATGGTGCCCATCATGCCGGCATCCTCGTGCTCCAGTAGGTGACAGTGATAGACGAAGGTGCCGATCGAGTCGGGATCGCGGAAGTCCATGCGCACCCGCACGCTCGGGTACTCGAGCATCCGGCCGTTGTAGTAGGGCACATTGACCGTATCACGCAGAAAAGGCTCGTTCACGGGCGCTCCGTTCCACTCCACCAGCATGAAGTGCAGCTGGTGGATGTGGAAGGCATGCAGTTCCGTCGAGCGATTCTCGATGATCCAGTCCTCCACATCGCCCTGTTGGGTGACGATGTCGGGGCCCTCGATCGGATCGAAGGGCTTTGGCGTCTGGCCGGCCACGGTGATGAAGAAACTGCTCGCGCTGTTGGGGTCGTTCGGGTTGTCCAGCTTCTCCGAGAAGTACAGTTTGCGTACGCGCACGGGCTGCACGTCTCCCAACCAGGCCAGGGTGGGTGCGGGCAGCGGAGCCTGGACGGCGGGTAGGGCCGGTGGCTCCGTGACCTCGGGGGTGGCGACGATGCTCGCCAGGCCGCGGTTGGGATCGTTCTCGCCGCCTTGACCCGTATCGACAGAGCGCGTCACGAACATCGCGGGCACGCTTTCGCCGGGTCCGTTGATGATGAACTCCACACGGGCACCTGGTGGTACGCCGATGTGCTCCACCCACGTAATTTCGTTCATGTGGCCGCTCGTGCCCAGGGGCACGCCGTCGATCCCCACGAGTCCGAGCTGCTGGCGCGCACGGCCGTAGATCAGCGCGAGATCCAGATAGGTGATGGCCGAGGCGTTGAGCACGCGCCACAGCTCGCGTGCGCCGGGCTTCATTTGAATGCGGGCCGGCGCATAGTCCGGCCAGGGTACGGGCACGAAGTTGATGGAGAGGTCCTTGGCAGGCCGGCCGAATCCCGTGCCGTTGTTGGCCGAATCGCCGTCGCGATCGATCAGGTTACGGGGTACCACCGGTTCGGACTTCGATGGCGGAGCGTCGGGGTTCAACAGGTCCTGGTCGCGCACGACGAGCACGCGCTCCGGCAGCCCCGCGACCTGCGGCACGGCGCGCTCGATGCCCTCGATGATGAGAGCGCCCGATGCACCGCCTATTACCTGCCGGCTGCTGAAGCCGTGGATGTGAGGATGGTACCAGTAGAGCCCCGGTGGCTCATTCTTGGGGATGCGGAATCGATACTCGAAGGGCGGGTCCTCGGGCTGGATGGAGGTTTTCAGCACTTCATCCTCATGGCACCGGGCGGGCACCGTCAGACCGTGGAAGTGCAGGTTGGTGGACAGCGCGGTCATGGCGCCATTGATGCAGGGGTCGCTGCGGCCCGCGCGCTCGGCACCTCGGCGATGCGGATCTGCGCCCGGGCGGGCAGGCGTCATGCTCATACCGGTCATGGCCGCCGGGACTGAATCCAAGTCTGTTAGCTCATTCTTCAGACGCAGCTCCAGCAGATCGCCGGGGTGCAGGCGCAACGTGGGCGAGGGCACACCCGCGGACAGATAGCAGTAGCGCACCGACCCGTCGTGGCTGCGGTAACTGCGGATGTTCAGGTCGATTTTCAAAATCCCGTCACGACTCTGCACATCGTGTGGCTGCGTCACGACGGCGCCTGGCGGGGGACGCGGACACCAGTCCTCGATTCCGGCCGTGGCCCTGGGTCGGGCCTGGACGGATCCCGCCCAAGCGATGGCGAGCAACGCGAGCAGCGCGGGCGCCGTGCTCCCAAGGTGTGTGGATCGCATTTATCGCGTAGCGGGGACAAACAAGGTGCGAGGAGCCTAGATGAGGATCATGACGGTTTGTTGGCGATGAGGATGGGGAACCGGCTCGGCTCGCGCTTTCCTTTCACTCGTGCGATCCACGGGCGAAGCGCCCATCGAATTCCGTACCAGGGGCGCACGACCTTCCATTTGACATGCAGCTGCCGCCCGATTTCCTTCACGCGGGACCAGGTCAGAAATTCGATGCTCGGCATCGAATCCGACCGGGTTCCGTAGCGCTTGAGAAACGTGGCATGCCGCTCTTCCACCATGCGGCGCCCGCTTGACTCGAGCTTGTAGACGGGCGTTTCGAGCACCACCAGAGATCCCGTGGGCGCGAGCACACGCAATGCTTCCCGCAGCGTCGTCGCGTAGTCCGCCGAATAGTGCAGACTCGCGTTGAACACCACCGCGTCGAAGCTCGCATCCAAGAAAGGCAGGCGGTCGAACTCGGCTCTTACACAGGGCCAGGTGGCACCGAAATGCCGCGCCGCCTCGAGGCCATCTTGGTCGTTGCAACTCAAGTCGACGGCGCACGGCTCGTGCCCTAGATGCGCAAGCCTGTTGCTCAGCCATCCGGTGCCGGCGCCCAGATCGAGTACGCGCAATCGTGCACCGACGGAAGGCAGCACTCGATCCCGAAAACACGCAAACGTGCGACGCCGGATGCCCCATTGCCATGCCATGGGGTGATCGCGAGGGCAGTCCGGCAGATTGCGATAAAACGCGGCATCGGCCGAACCGCGTCCTTCGGCGAGCCGGATCTTCGTATAGTCGGCCAGGAAGTTCTCGACCGGGGCGACGCGCTCCGGGCGCAGCATGTGCCAGACGCCGCTTTGCTTCGTATAGGTGTGGCGGCACGTGCGACAGCGGGCGGTATCGTCGGTCGTTTCGAGCGCGCCGCGGCACACGGGGCAGGCGAGGGCGATCAAACGCGTTCGAACTCCAACAAATAGTGATCGGCGAGCATGGGCAGAGGCCACCAGGTCTCGACGCGGCGTTCGATCCGATCGAGCGCGGCGATCAAACGCGGAAAACGGCCGATCCATTTCTCCGTATAGGGCGGCGGCAGCAGAGCCCCGATGGCGGAGCGGCGCAATAGCCTGAACTCAGGGGCGAACGCGCGGCAGGTCTCGGCGACGGAGGGGTAATGGACCGCGATGCCTGACCACTGCGCGCCATTTTGCCGCAGACGGCGAAACGCCGCTGCCGGTTTGCCTTGCGCAAGAAACCAAACCCATTCCCACGGTACCGCCGGCCCCATGATGCAGACGATCGCCGCGGCGCCGGGCCGAAGCTTCGCGGCCAACGTTCGCGCGCATCCGCGCAGGTCCTGCACGCAGTTGAGCCCCCCGAAATTGGACAGCATTCCGTCGAAGGGCCCTTCATCGAAGGTATCGAGTTCCTCCCAGGCGAGTCGATGAAACCGCGCGAGCGCGTTCCTTGGCGAGGCAGCCAGCTTGCTCTCGGCTACCTGCAGCATGGCGGGAGAGACGTCCGTCGCGAGCACTTTCACGCCGCGGCGCGCGAGCCATAGCGCATCTTCGCCGGTTCCGCAGTTCATCTCGAGAACCCGAGATCCGGATGCGAAACGCACGGCGCACCGCGCCCATACGGCTCTGCGCATCGCCGCCCCGAGCGTCGTTGCCGTGAACCGGCTATCGTAGGCGCTCGCAATCGCATCGAATGCAGAGACGGTATTGGGCAGCTTAAGCCTCCGTTTCCGACGCGACCGCCAGCATCGATTCGCGGGCCTGCATCGCGGCTGCCCGTCGCCGCGCCGCTTCGGCGGGATTTTGCTCATCGAGGCGGGCGGCCTCGACTTCGTTGTTCAGCCATAAATCGGCTTGTTTGTAGTAGCCGCGAGAATGGCGCCCTTTGATGCGATAATCGCGATCGGTCGCCGCCGACCATTGCTTGTCGGTGACCACCAAATCGCCGGCTTTGCGAAAGTAGCCCGTGTTCTTGATCGGATAGGCGACCGTGGTCAGATGCACTTCCGGCTGGCACTTGCTCACCAGATCGACGGTTGCCGCGATGTCTTCGATCTGCTCGCCCGGATATCCCCACATCAGAAACATACCCACCTGAATCCCGTATCGCTTCGCGGCCTTGGCGGCCCAGCGCACCTGATCAACCGTGACACCGCGCTCCATCGCATCGAGGATGCGCTGACTGCCGCTTTCCGAACCGATCCAGATTCGGTAGCACCCCATTTCGGCAAGCGTCTGGAGCACCTCATCCTTCATCATGCGGTCCGCGCGCGAGATGGTTTCGAACGGCACCCGCAAATTGCGCCGCTTCAATTCCTTCGCATAATCGAACAGCCACGGGTGGCTGATCGTGAACACATCGTCCGAATACCACACCTGATCCGGTCGATACGCATCCATGATGTGTTCGAGTTCCCGCGCGCAATCGAGGTAACTGCGGCGGCGATGCGTGTAGCCGAACACCGCGTGCGAACACCAGTTGCACTTGTACGGGCAGCCGCGTGCCGTGATCATATTCACGCTGCCCATGCCATGATTTTGGCGCCATACGTCGACGTATCGAGCCTGATCGATGCGCCCACGGTCCGGCCACGGAATGGAGTCCAAGTCGGCGATTTTCACGCGCTCCGGGTTGGTTACGATCGCGCCCTTTTCGTCGCGAAACACGATGCCGGTCACGCCGTGCAAATCGTGCGGTCCTCGTGCAGCCATCGCGGGGAGCAGTTCCGCCATGGTCGATTCTCCTTCGCCCACGACGATCACATCGGCTCCAAAGCTGAGATACTCGCCGGGGTAGTTGGCCGATTCGGGGCCGCCTAGCACTACCGTCCAGCCGTGACGCTTCGCGATCGCGACGATGTCGAGCACAGGCCTGCGCGTCATCAGATTGGTGTAGATCCCGATGACACCGCGGCTTTGGGCAAGGCGATCGAAAAGTTGTTGGCGTTCCGCGAACGTCGAATCGAAGATCTCTACATCGAAACCGCCGCGACGCAAATACGACGATATGTACAATAACCCCAGGGTTGGATAGGGTCGCATGATCTGAACTTCCTTTTCGTCTTCGAAGAGGAAGTAGCCGTGAGTAAGAAGCAGGTCGCTCACGGCCGTCGGCTCAGGCCGAGGGTCTCGAAGAGACCGTAGTGCTTTCCTATAGGTGTGGCGTACACTCCGGCCCGGAGCCCGGCAGCTTGATTTGTGGGGGGCATGCTTCAAGTGTAGCCGCTGGGTACGGATCAGTAAATCGAGGGCAGGCGGCATCAGCGCGCCGGTCGGTATGACCATACCATTGGCGACGAGGCACTGACGGCGCCGCCGTCTATTGCGAGGCACGAATGGCCGGATTGCAACAGCTGCGCGAGGACCTCGTCGCCGTCATGCAACGCATGGACGCGACCGGCCTCAATCGCGGCACCACCGGCAACGCGTCGGTCCGCGCGGGCAATGCGTTCCTGATCACGCCGACGAGCGTCCCGGCGGATGAGCTCACGCCGGACGCCATCGTCGAGCTCGATGCCCGCGGACGGCCGATCGATCCCGCGCGCCATCCCTCGAGTGAATGGCAGATGCACGTGGGAATTTACATGCGACGGCCCGATGCGCAGGCGGTAGTGCACTGCCACTCGCGTTTTGCGAGCATCCTGGCGTGCTGTGGGCGGGCGATTCCGTCGATGCATTACATGGTCGGTGCGTCCGGGCGCTCGACGATTCCCATGGCGCCCTACGCGTGTTTCGGGTCCGCGGAGTTGGCGCAAAGAGTGATCGAGGCGCTGGACGGCGGTTTCGCCTGCCTCATGGCAAACCACGGTCAGATCGCGATCGGCGATAGCCTGCGCCGCGCATTCGCTGTCGCGCTCGAGGTCGAAGAGCAGTCGGCGATCTATTGGGGCAGTCTCGCGATCGGGGGTCCAACGCTTTTGTCGAATGAGCAGATGACCGAGGTCTTTGCGAGGTTCAAGAATTACGGCATCAAATCCTAGGCCTCGATGCACCGGCCCACTGCGACAGCTCGACGTTCAACAACCGTCCAATGACAGAGGTAACGGATTACAGCATCCGGCACGCCACGGCGAGCGACGCCGCGATCATTGCCCACCACCGTGTAGCCATGTTCCAGGACATGGGCGAGGTGCCGAGCGCCGTACTGTCTAGTCAGTTGCGGTCGAGGTCGAGTGCCGCCCTCGCCGCGATGTTCCGTGAAGGCTCGTATGTGGGTTGGCTGGCAATCGAGGCAGGCGGGCGCGTGATCGCGGGCGCGGGAGCGCAGATCAAACCGCAGCTGCCGCGCATCTCGCACGATGGTGCCGGGGTTGCGGTGATGCCGGTTGCGCTGGTGCTGAACGTGTATACAGAGCCTGCGTGGCGCAGGAAGGGAATTGCCCGGGCGCTGATGCAGAGAATCATGGCGTGGGCCACGGACGCGGGCATCGACCGCGTGCTGCTTCATGCCTCCGACGCCGGGCGGCCTCTCTATCAGTCCCTCGGATTCGCTCCGACCAACGAAATGCGATGGTTTCCGGTGCGGTGAATCAAGCTGGCCTCGACCTGCGACGCTCTTGACGGCTCGTCGGCGCCGCCAATTCCGCGCTCACTGATGGGCGTTCGGCTACACTAGGCTCCAGGGTAAAAAGCGCCGGGAGCGATGCGTGATCTCCCAGTTTTGCAAGTGGCTCGACGCGACGCCGGTCAGTCAGACCTTCCAATCGCTCGTATGGTTCGTCCCGACCGTTCAGACCGTGCACATTCTATCGATTGCCGTGGTCATGACCTCCGTCGGGACGCTCGCCGGCAAACTGGCCGGGATAACCGGCCGCGACCAAGCGCTGGCGACGATGGTATCGAGCATCATGCCCTGGGTTTGGTGCGCGCTGGCCGCTCTTCTGACCACGGGTTTGTTGTTGACGGTTGCGGAGCCCTCGCGCGAGCTGCTGAATGCGGCATTCCGCGCGAAGATGCTGATGGTTCTCGCGATGGTGGGGATTCTGCGCCTCGTTCAAGTGCGGCTGCGTGAGGACCCCGATTATTGGGGGCGCCGCCGCGCCGCCGCCGGCGGCCTCGGCGCCGCATCACTGCTGCTGGCGGTGACCATCATCGTGGCCGGTCGGTGGATCGCCTACATCTGAGCGGCGGAACTCGCTCCGGCAACCGCTGCGCGGAAAGTTATGACCATCAGAGATCTATGCCAATGGCTCCAGGACTTGAGCTTACCGACCGACATCCGGGAATCCGATTGGCTGTTTCCGACCATCGAGACGGTGCATGTGCTGGCACTCGTGCTGGTGGTCGGCTCCATTCTTATCGTCGATCTGCGCTTGCTCGGCCTCGTGAATCGCGGACGCCCGGTGCGTGCGGTTATCGCCGAGCGGTTGCCGGTAACTTGGTCCGCCTTCGTGGTTGCGGCGGTCGCCGGCTCGTTCCTGTTCTCATCGAAGGCGGTGACCTATTACGATGACTTTCCGTTCCGGCTGAAGATGGTTTGTCTCGTGCTCGCCGGGATCAACATGGCGTGGTTTCACTCGCTCACCTACCGGCGGGTCGCGGAATGGGATCGAGGGCCGCCGCCCGCGGCCGCCCGCATCGCGGGGGGGATTTCATTGGTGCTGTGGGTCGCCATTGTCGGAGCGGGGAGGTGGGTTGGCTTCACGACCTAGCAGCCAGCCTCGGGGGTCCCAGCGGGACCGGATACGTTTACGAGAGCGTCGCAGCGTGCCATGACCTCGCACCGGTGAGGCCGGCAGCGTCTTATGTCGACACCGGAGCGGGCGCCAAGAAGTTGTTTTATGATGAGGCGGCGAGGGGGCGCTCAACCGCAACCGTCATTTGGTGTTTTAGCCTGCTGCATCATGGAGTTAGTCGATGCAACTCTTTTGGGCGCCCCGGGTACTCACGCGTGATTCTTGAGACATAATGAGCGGCAACCACCGATGATCCTGGCGGTCAAGAACTGTCCCAAAGAAAGCGACGGCGAGCTGTTGGCCGCCATCGGGACGGGTGATCGCCGTGCGCTCGAGGAGCTTTACCTTGGCTACCACCGGCGGCTTGCCCGCTTTTTGTCGCGCTTCACGCCTCGCTACGAGAACGTGGAGGAGATCATCAACGACACGTTTCTGGTCGTCTGGCAAAGAGCCAAGGACTTTCGCAATGCCTCGCAGGTGTCCACCTGGATCTTCGGGATCGCCTACCGCACGGCGCTGAAATCGCTGCGCCGACAGAGGAACCACTCAGCCGCACGCCGCCTCGATGAATTCCCGGAGCAAACCGTCGACCCGGTCCTCGAGACCGAGGTCAAGGACTGGCTGTCTCAAGGACTCGAGCAGCTGCCCGCCGAGCAACGCTTGACGCTCGAGCTCGCCTATCACATGGGACATTCGCTCGAGGAAATTGCCGCCATAACCGACGCTCCGGTCGGAACCGTCAAAGCGCGCATGTTCCACGCGCGTGCGAAGCTGCGCCAGTATCTTCCCGCGCTTGGCGGCGGAAGGATCGAAGCGTGCCCGAGCAGCGAAATATGAACCGCCGGGGTATCGCGGATCTCTTTCCCTGGTACTTGAACGGTACCCTCGGCGGCCGGGAGCGGCAGCGGATCGACGGGCACGTTCAAGAGTGCAGCACATGCCGCGATGAGCTCGCGAAGGAACGCCGCATCTACGAGGAAATGGCGGTCGAGGCGAATATCGAGTACATGCCGGCCCCCTCCCTCAAACGTCTGCAAGCGGCAATCAGCGCTCCGGGCGCCGAGCGCACGCCATCGCGGCTCGCCCGGATGCGCCGGCTGTTGCCTTGGGCGGGGCTGGCAGCAGCATCGATCGTGGTCGCGGCGGTGGCTGTCGCCATTCTGACGGCCAACCGCTGGGGACATTCGCGCCGGCCCGACTATCATACCGTCACGACGCCGGCAGCGCGCCCGCAGGATGAAGTTATTCGCGCGGTGTTTGTTCCCACTATTACGCTGGTCGATCTGCAAGCCATCCTGGCCGAGGCGCAGGTTCGAATCATCTCGGGCCCCACCGAGGCGGGCGTCTACTCTCTGGCGGCGACGTCCCCTCGCTCGGTGAGCGCGTCGCTCGCGCTGCTGCGCAAGCACCCGGAGGTGCGCTTTGCGGAAAGCACGCAGCGCGAGCAGCTGGCGGACTCTCGGGACCCAACGCCCCGCGAGTCGCTGTGAGGCCCTGGGCCGCCGTTCCGCTTGGCGCCCCGATTGTTGCGCACATGGAGTCGTAATTTGGCCGTTCCTTCATTCGCCGTTCCGCTGCCGCAGCGGCGATTGCCGCTGGTGACGCTCTATCTGACCGACCGCTGCAACTCGCGCTGCATCACATGCGATTACTGGCGGCACGGCAGCATCGATCTTTCGCCGGCCGCGGTCGATGCGCTGCTGCCGGAGTTCAAGGAGCTCGGAACCCAGCTGGTGGTCCTTTCGGGCGGCGAGCCGCTGCTCAATCCCGAGTGGGTGGAGATCGCCGAGCGCTTGAAGTCCGGAGGTCTCGAGGTCTGGCTGCTGACCTCCGGTCTGTCGCTCGCCAAGCACGCACGCCGCGCGGCCGAGATCTTCGCTGCCATCACCGTCTCATTGGATGGCACGGACCGGGAGACCTACACCGCCATTCGCGGCCTGGACGCGTTCGACAAGGTATGCGAGGGGGTGCGGGCGACGGCGGGCGCAGTGCCGCTCAATCTGCGCGTCACCGTGCAGCGCGCGAACTACCGGCAGCTTCCGGCCTTCGTCGACTTGGCGCGCACCTTGGGCGCGCGTCAGGTCTCGTTTCTGGCGGTCGACGTGGCCAATGCGAGCGCCTTCGGACGCGCCGGCGGTGCCAGCGCCGCGCCCGCGCTTCGCTCCGAGGACTTGCCCGAGCTCGAGCGCATCATCGAGCGCATGGAGCGGGATTACGCCGCGGAGTTCCGCTCGGGTTTCATCGCCGAGAGTCCGCCGAAGCTGCGGCGAATTCTCCAGTACTTCGCCGCTCTTCAAGGGCGCGGTGCCTATCCCGCGGTGCGCTGCAATGCGCCGGAGTTCTCGGCGGTGGTGGATGCCCGCGGCGAAGTGCAGCCCTGCTACTTCATCCAAGGCCCCAAGCGCGGGTCGGGCGAGCAGGGTCTTCGCGCACGCCTCGGCAGCGGCCCGATGTCCGAATTGCGCGCGGACATCCGCGACGGCAAGCGCGCCGAATGCAAGACGTGCGTCTGCTCCATGTACCGGGAGCTCGCGTGACGGCGCCTACTGCCGCCCGCGGCGACCACCGGCGCGGCAGCGGCCGCCGCATCAAGATCGTGCTCTACAATCCGTCGGCGGTGTTCTACACCATGCCGCTCGCGCTGCTCGCGCTCGGCTCAGAGTTCGATCCGGCGCTCTACGAGGTCGTGATCGTCGATGCGCGCATCGATCCCGACGCGGAGCGTACCGTGCTCTCGCATGTCGGTGAAGCGGTGTGTCTCGGCGTCACCGTGCTCACCGGCGCGCCGATCTCGGATGCCCTGCGGATGTCGCGTTCGGCCAAGCAGGCGCGTCCCGACCTGCCCATCGTGTGGGGAGGCTGGCATCCCTCGATGTTCGCGCGCGAATGCTTGAGCGAGCCCTCGGTCGACGTGACGGTGCGCGGCCAGGGCGAAGAGACTTTTGTCGAAATCGTGCAGCGCTTGTCGGAAGGCCGCTCTCTCGAGGGCTGCGCGGGCTGTACGGTTAGGCTCCCCGACGGCCGCATTCACGAGAACCCCGCGCGGCCGCTCGCGCAGGTCGACAAGTTCCGGGCGCATGACTATGGGTTGATCCCGGTGGAGCGCTACTACGAGCTCAAGGGCAAACGACAGCTCGACTATATCTCCTCACAGGGCTGCAACTTCCGTTGCGCGTTCTGCTCGGATCCTTTCGTCTATGGCCGCAAGTGGGTGGGGCTCGAGCCGGTGCGCATGGCGCTGCGGCTCAAGGAGCTCTGGGACCGCTATCACTTCGACGACTTGAATTTTCAAGACGAGACCTTTTTCACCAAAGCCAATCGGGTCGACGCGCTCGCGGAGCGGATCATCGCGTCGGGCATGAAGATCACCTGGGCGGCGACCATGCGCGCCGATCAAGGCGTGCGCCTGCCCCCCGAGGTCTGGGCGCGCTGCCGCCAGTCCGGCCTGCGGCGGCTGTTGGTCGGCGTGGAGTCGGGCTCCAACGAGATGATGAAGCGCATCAAAAAGGACATCAAGATCGAGCAGGTATTCGAGACCGCGGAGAAAATGCGCTCGCTCGGCATCGCCGGGCATTTCCCATTCATCGTCGGTTTTCCGGACGAGAGCGATGAAAGCGTGCGCCTGAGCCTCGACTGCGCAAAGCAGCTGCGATCGATGAGTCCGGACTTCCTGACGCCGATCTACTACTTCAAGCCCTATCCGGGCAGCGCGCTGGTCATCGAGGCCGTCGAGCGCGGCTACCGCCTGCCGCAGACGCTCGAGGCTTGGTCCCGGTTCGACTACGTCGCCGGCGAGCCGGGTCCGTGGGTGTCGGCCGAGAAGTTCGAGCTCATCGAGCGATTCAAGTTCTTCCAGGAGCTTGCTTGGAAACGGGTGTCGCGCGGCAAGCGGCTGTTGCAGCGGCTCGCGCGCTATCGGTGCGACCGGAACGACTACCGCTGGCCGGTCGAGATGCTGCTCACCCGCTGGCTGGTGCCGGCACAAAAACTATCATGATCGCGGACCAGGTAGGGCGGGTCGCACGGCTGCCGCTGACCGCGCGGCTGCTGGGCAAGGCCATGGCCTTTGGTTACCGGCTTGCGGGCAAGCATCGTTACGATGATTTTCGATTCGAGCGCGTCCACGGCGCGCCATTTCTGGTCACGCCGAGCGTCTTCAACCCCAAGTTACCGCGCACCGGGGAATTCTTCGCCGCGCAGATCGATTCGAGGCTCGTGCACCGCGATGCGGTCGTGCTCGACATGGGCACGGGATCCGGCGTGTGCGCCGTGTTTGCGGCGCGCTACGCACAGCGGGTGGTCGCAGTCGATATCAATCCTGCGGCGGTGCGCTGTGCCGTCATCAACGCGCTGCTGAATGATCTCGAACACAAGATCGACGTGCGGCACGGCGATCTGTTCGCACCGCTGCACGGGGAGCGCTTCGATCTGGTGCTGTTCAACCCCCCGTTCGTGCGCGAAGCGCCGCGCGACCATCGCGATCAGGCGTGGCGTTCGACCGATGTGGCAGAACGTTTCGCGGCCGGTCTCGCCGCGCACTTGAAGCCCGGCGGCGCGGCGCTCGTGCTGTTGTCGACCTTCGGCGATGGCGGGGTATTTCTGCGCGAATTTCACCGGCAGGGGTTCGAGATCGCGGTGCATGCCGAGCGCCGCTTCGTCAACGAGCGCTTGACCTTGTTCCGCCTGGTGCCCCCGGCCGGGAGCGCTGCATGACCTTCGCGCCTCGAGTTCTGCTCGTGAATCCGGCGATGATCTCGGCAGCCAACGCCCGGTTTCCGCTGGCGGTATTGAACCTGAGCGCGGCGCTCGAAGGCGAGTACGCCCCGGTCATCATCGATGGCAACGTCGACCCCGACTTCGTCGCCAACACGGTGCGCGCGGCGGGCGATGCCGGCGTCGCCGCGGTCGGAGTCACCGTCATGGGAGGGCCCCAACTGCTCTCGGCGATCGCCGTATCGAAGGCGATCCGCGCACGCCATCCCGCGCTCCCCATCGTGTGGGGCGGGGGCTTCCCGACCGTTTGTCCGGACGCGGCGGTTAACGTTCCCTATGTCGACTATGCCGTGCGCGGGCAGGGCGAGCAGACGTTCGTCGAGCTGCTGGACGCCCTGGCAGGCGGCCGCGACATGGCATCCGTCGCAGGGCTCACGTGGCGCTCGGACGGAGCGGTGGTGCACAACCCGGAGCGAAAATTTTCCGCGGCGAGCCTCGCGCGCAGGCTCCCCTACGAGAGGCTCGAGCGGCCGGAGCAATATCTCGTCCACACGTTCCTCGGGCGGCGCACGATCGGTTATCAAGCTGCCTTGGGATGCCGGTTCCGTTGCACCTTCTGCGGCGTGGCGACCATGTTTCGAGGCAAGACGGCGTTGTTGCCCGCCGAGCGGCTCGAGCAGGATCTCGTGTTCATGCGCGATCGGTTCGGCGTCGACTCGATCCAGTTCTACGACCACAACTTCTTCGACCGCGAAGTCGATATGCTGCCGCTGCTCGAGGTGCTTGCGAAGTTCCGCATGCCGTGGTGGTGTTATGCGCGCGCCGACGCCCTTGTCAATATGTCGGAGCGCTCTTGGGCGCTCGTGCGCAAGAGCGGGCTGCGCATGGCGTACATCGGCGCGGAATCGCCCACCGATTCGCTGCTGCACGACATCCGCAAGGGCACTAACTCGAATCAGACTCTGCAGGCGATCGAGATATGCCGTCGACATGGGGTGATTCCGGAGCTCTCCTTCATGGTCGCCCCTCCGCGTGATCCGGAGGGCGAGACGGAGAAGACGTTCGATTTCATCCGCATGATCAAGCGCGTGGATCCCGCCGCGGAGGTGATGATCTACATCTACACCCCGCTCCCGCGGCGGTGGGACGATAAGAGATCGGCCGCTATGGCGAGCGAGCTGCGTGACTGCGAGGGTAATCCGGTGGTGTTCCCGGTCACGGCCGACGGCTGGGCCGAATCAAAATGGGTGCGCTACTGGTGTCATGAGGACGCACCCTGGGTCAGTGCCGAGCTGCGTCGCCGGGTCCACGACTTCTCGGTGGTTCTCGCCTGCCGCTATCCGACCGCCATCGATGTTCGCGCTCCTGCGTGGGGCAAGTCCGCTCTGAGGCTGCTTTCCGCCTGGCGCTATCGATTTCGGCGCTACGAGAATCCCTGGGAGCTACGGGCCTCGCGAAAGTTCATTCGTCAATGGGATCCCAAGGTCATGAGCCTATGACGATCGGATCGCGCACGGGAGTACACGCCGTGCAGATCAGCTTCTTCAGCGATCCTGAGGGACGCTCGCCGGCGCAGGTTCTCGATGCCCTTTACACGCTTGTCGACGTCGCCGAAGCTGCGAGCCGGTCGGGCATTCGGGTGTCGGTCATCTGTGCGAGCGCACACTCGGAGTGCCTCACGCGAGGCGGGGTACGCTACCATTTCCTGCCGTTCGGCGACGGACAGCGCGGCATTCCGAAGAACGCGGCCTTGGGAGCGTTGCTGCGCGACCTCGACCCGGACGTCCTTCACGTGCACGGATTGGGCTTTCCGCGCGAGGTGCTGTCGCTCGCGTCGCTTGCATCCGGCGTTCCGATCGTCTTGCAGGATCATGCGAGTAAACCGCCCCGCTTCTGGCGTCGTGCACTGTGGCGCCGCGAAATGTCGCTCGCCGCGGGCTTGGCGTTTTGTGCGTTGGATCAAGCGCGGCCGTTCGCCGCTGCCGGCTTGATCGATCCGGCAGCGTGCCTGTACGAGATTCCCGAATCGCCGAGCCGCTTCTCGCCGGGCGACAAGCAACAGGCGCGCCGCGCGACCGGCATCGAGGGCGATCCCGCCGTTCTCTGGGTCGGACATCTGAACACTAACAAAGACCCGCTCACGGTGCTGAAAGGCATCAGTGCCGCCTCACGAGATCTGCCGGGCTTGCGGCTTTTCTGCTGTTTCGGCTTCGCTCCGCTTCTCGGCGAGGTTCAGGATCTCATTGCAACGGATCCGCAGCTCAGCGGCAGGGTGCGCCTGCTGGGCCGAGTGTCCCGTGAGCATCTGGAGCAGTTGATGCGCGCGGCGGACTTGTTCGTGCTCGGCAGCCACTCTGAAGGCAGCGGGTATTCCTTGATCGAGGCGCTCGCCTGTGGACTGCCTCCGGTGGTTACCGACATCCCGTCCTTCCGTTCGCTTACCGGCAACGGAGCGGTGGGCAAGCTGTGGGCGTGCGACGATCCGGTGGCGCTGTGTGCCGCCATACGAACGGTTGCGGCACGGACGGACCTCGAGGCCCGGGCTGCGGTGCGCGCGCACTTCGACCGTGAGCTGTCGTTCGATTCGGTGGGCCGGAAGCTCGCGGCGATGTACGAGGACGTGCTCCAGGGCAGGCGGAACGGCGCGGCTTCGAAAGTGCCGCGCCGGGTGAACCGCGTGGCACAGACGTCCTGAGGCGCGCCGCGTCGGTTCGCGCTCGAAGATTCGATGCGTGACCGGCAGCCCGCACTTATCTGGGTGTAGTGGGCCCGTGAACAGCGTGCAGGCTGCGCCGGCCTATCGTGCCGACATCGACGGGTTGCGAGCAATCGCCGTCGCCGCGGTGGTCCTATTTCACGCGGAGGTTCCCGGATTCGGCGGCGGCTACGTGGGCGTCGACGTGTTCTTCGTCATTTCCGGATACCTCATTACCCAGTTGCTCGCGGGATCTGCAGCGCCGACGCTGCGTCTGCGGCTGAGAGATTTCTACATTCGACGTGTCAGACGGATATTTCCCGCGCTGTGCGTGACCTCCCTCACCGTCGCGCTCGCCGGGGTCGCCATCCTCCTGCCGTGGGACCTCGCGCGATTTGGGTACTACCTCGCCGGGACATCCCTGCTCGCGACGAACGTCGCCGAGTGGAAGTTGGGAATCGGCTATTTTCAAAGCAACATGGCGCATGTTCCGATCGCGCATTTCTGGTCGATCGCGATCGAGGAGCAATTCTATCTAGTCTATCCGATTACCTTCTGGCTCATCCGCAAGTACCTTCCCCGCTATCGGACGAGCGCGCTGATTGCGCTCGCGGTGTCGTCCCTCGCCGTTTGCGTGTGGGGTTCATACCATGCTCCGGCGGCCAATTACCTCCTGGCCCCTTCGCGAGCATGGGCTCTTCTGCTCGGCGGGGCGCTCGCCACCGTTGCGCCGCGCCCGGCGACATCCCGGTTTCTCAATGAGCTGTTCGCGATGGCGGCCCTCGTCACCCTGGGATTGGCATGCTTATTTTATGCTCCCAGCACGCGATACCCGGGGGTATATGCACTGGCACCGTGCGTGGCGTCGGCGGTTTTGATCCACACCGGGCGCGAGCAGAGGACCGTGGCCGGCAAGCTGCTGTCCTGGCGACCGCTGGTGTTCACCGGATTGATCTCCTACTCGCTCTACCTGTGGCATTTTCCCGTTCTGATGCTCTACGGTTACTACCACATCCGCGACATCGGCGCCTTCGCGCTGGTCGTGCTGATCGGCTGTATCTACGTCATCGCCGTCGCAAGTTGGAAGTGGATTGAATTGCCGATACGGACCCGAGCGTTTCTCGCATCCAACCGTTCGTTGCTGATCGCGGCGCTCATGGTGAATGCGCTCATGCTCTCGGTGGGCGTAGCGCTATGGAAATCCAATGGACTGCCGCGGCGCTTTCCACCGGAGGTGACGGCCCGGGAGGGCGACTGGGCTCGCGACGATTTCTTGTCAGAGTGCGTAAACTTGCCTCTCGATCAGGTCTCCTCCGGCGCTCTGTGCAGCTTCGGACCACGCGACAACAATGCGCCACGAGCCGTGGTTTGGGGTGACAGTCACGCAATGGTGCTGCTGGCGGTCTACCGGAGGTTGGCAATCTCCCACCATCTGCGGCTTTACTTCGCGGTCCATTCATCGTGCAGGCCGTTGGTCGGAATCACGAGTAGAGCCGAGAACGAGGGATTGCTCATCGGGTGCGCGGCGTTCAACGCTGCCGTCGCGCAAGGAATTCGACGACTCGATCCTCGCTTGCTGATACTGAGCGGCCACTGGATCGATGCGGATGCGGATCTCATTCCGGAGCCGAATGGGGACCTCGGTCCAGGAGAGTCCAATTTCTCCAGAGGTTTGCGCGAAACGCTGCGGCAAACGGGCTCGATCGGCCGCTCCGTATGCGTCGTGCTGGACGTGCCGACCCTCAAATACAACTTGCCGAATGCAGTCGGCGTGGCGCGCAAACGCGGGATCGCGGAGGACTTCCTCAAGCTCAGCCGCACGCAGGCCCGGGAGCAATACCGGGGGCCAGAGCGCGATATCCGTGCGCTCGAGCAACGCGGAATGTTGCGGTCGGTGGATCCTAAAGACCTGCTTTGCCCCGGAGACTCGTGTATCTATGAGTCCGCCGGCAATCTGCTCTATCGGGACGCCGATCACCTTTCATCAGCCGGTGCAGAGTTCGTCTCGAGCGCCATCGAGGGCTGCTTCCGGGACATCGCGCCGGCCGAAACCAAGTAGCGTCACCCGTGCCCTCGTCGCTTCATCATCGCGA
>Ga0182030_10002248_pt1 | contig 40878 bp, 28 predicted proteins | sample 812S3MmetaG_FD_121299 | JGI IMG/M metagenome (GOLD analysis project Ga0182030, IMG submission 121299) | Permafrost microbial communities from Stordalen Mire, Sweden - 812S3M metaG (Illumina Assembly) | ecosystem: Environmental > Terrestrial > Soil > Wetlands > Permafrost | place: Sweden...
CCTACACGCAGGCTAAGCAGATTCTCGACCGGCTAAAGCGCCTTTGCCTCGGGCGCGACCTGCCTGATGCAGGAGCCTGCGCCCGGTTCGACAACGCGACCAAGCAGGGCGAGGACATGCGCGCCGCTCAACGCCTGCTCGCCGCGGCTGTCGCCTCCATTGCAGGTAAGAACCAAGAACGCGCCGTAGCAAGCCTGTTCTCCCCTGGTGGGACGCACGCCATGAAGGGCGAGTTTGCGGGCATCAACGACTTCGAAGTCATCGCCTGGCTCGCCGTGCTACCTGAGGCGGCCGGATGAGCGGCGACGCGTTGATCGAAGCCCTCGGCCTGCCTGCGGGCAGCCGTGTGGACCAGCGTGTGCCCAAGAAGCTGCTGCTTGAGAACGGTGCACCCACCGCCGCTGACAAGCGGATCATCAGCGACGGAATCGAGGAGCTGCTGTGGCTGGCGGCGCTCAAGCCCACGACTATTGGCGTGCCCGAGTATCGCGACGACGTTCGGGAATACCTGGAAATTGCCGTGCTACGCCTAACTCTGAGAGCCACGGGTAAGTTGACACGATTGGTGGAACTGGTGCACCGGGCCGTTCCCTATCCGCTGCTGCTGTTGACGGAGCAGGGCGAACGGTTCGGACTTTCCGCCGTCCACAAACGCTGGTCGCAGGGCGAGACAGGCAAGACGGTGTTGGAGGGCGAAGTCGTCGCCGCCGAGCGGGACGGGAAGGACGATAGCGGCCGCTGGTCTGCCTTCCGTGATGCGTTGGCGCTCGGCAAACAGCCACGCACAACGCTCCATGCGCTGTATCAAGGCTGGATCGACACGCTGCTGGCGCTGCAAGCGGCTCGCGTGACCGGGGCCTTTGCGGTGGCCGCCGACGCCGAACACGCTGCCATCCGGCGCGACGCCCTCCAAGAGTGCGCGCGCCTCGACGGGGAGATCGCCCGCCTGCGGGCCACCGCCGCGAAGGAGAAGCAGATGTCGCGGCGAGTGGAACTGAACCTGGAACTTAAGCGCGTGGAGGCGGCCCAGTCCGCCGCTCGCGCGAACCTGTGAAGCACGAGGACATGATGCAGAAACTCACCGCCAACGACCCCGAGACAAAGTCACCCGACCTTGCAGCGGAAAACATTGCCCGACTCCGGGCGCTTTTCCCCGATCTCGTCACCGAGGGAGCGAATGGTGTAGCCGTGGATATGGACGTGCTTAAGCAGCTCGTGGGCGACCGGACAGTCCCTGATATCGAGGAGAAGTACGGTCTCAATTGGCATGGCAAACGCCGCGCCCGCCAGCTCGCCCTCACGCCTTCCACCGGCACATTGCGTCCCTGCCCGGAAGACAGCGTGGACTGGGACACCACCCAGAATCTCATGATCGAGGGGGATAACTTGGAAGTCCTCAAGCTTCTTCAGAAATCCTACGCTGGGAAGGTCAAGCTCATCTACATCGACCCGCCCTACAACACAGGCAAGGACTTCGTCTATCCCGACAACTTCCAGGACAACATCAAAAACTACCTCGAGCTCACCGGCCAGACCGGTGACGGCGGCAAGAAACTCTCTTCGAACACCGAAGCTTCCGGACGCTTCCACACCGACTGGCTGAACATGATGTATCCACGGCTCAAGCTGGCGCGGAATTTGTTGAGAGAGGATGGGGTGATTTTCATCTCGATAGACGAGAGGGAGTACTCCCACCTCCGAACTATGTGTTGCGAGGTTTTTGGAGAGGAAAATCAGATGGGCACGGTTGTCTGGAAAAACGCGACGGACAATAACCCGACGAACATAGCAACCGAGCACGAGTATCTCTTGGTGGTGGCCAAGGGGAGGGAAGCGGTCGAAAATGAGTGGAAGTCCGCAATTTCGGACGTAAAGGATGTGCTCATTCGAATTGGGAAGGAGCTAGCCAACCAGTTTTCGGGCGATGCCCTTACAGGTGCATACGCGCAATGGTTCCGCCAGCACAAGAATGAGCTGTGGCCGCTCGACCGCTACAAGTACATAGACGCCGATGGCGTCTACACCGGTAGTCAAAGTGTCCACAACCCAGGACGAGAAGGATACCGTTACGACGTACTTCATCCGGTGACAAAGCTGGCGTGCAAACAACCCCTCTTGGGATACCGCTTCCCGAAGGAAACGATGGACGACCTTCTGGCTAAAGGGCGGATTCTGTTCGGTGAAGATGAATCGAAAATTGTCGAGCTGAAGGTCTACGCTTCGGAGTATCAGGAAAAATTGGCTAGCGTTCTGGACCTCGACGGGCGCCTGGGTGCTTATGACCTAAGGGAAGATTTTCCAGAGGAAGGGAAGGTATTCAGTAACCCAAAGCCAGTCAGGCTGTTTACGTCTTTTTTCCCGTTCCTCCTGAAGAAGAATGGGGATACGGTCGTGGACTTTTTCGCGGGTTCCGGCGCGACAGCGAAAGCGATCTATGTGTTGAATGCTAAGGACTCGATTCAACGGCGCTACGCCCTCGTTCAGCTCCCGGAGCCGCTCGACATCGAAGACAAGGAGCAAAGAATTCCGGCGAAATTCTGCGCCAAACTCGGGAAGCCGTTAAACATCGCCGAACTGACCAAAGAACGCCTCCGCCGGGCCGGGAAGAAGATTCGGGAGCAGAACCCACTTTTCGCCGGCGACCTTGGTTTCCGAGTCTTCAAACTCGCCAGCAGCAACATCCGCGCGTGGGAGCCAGACCGCGAGAGGCTTGCCGAAACCCTCGAGGCCTCCATCGAACACCTCAAGACTGATCGTACTGAGCAGGACATCCTCTTCGAGCTGTTGCTTAAGCTCGGTCTCGACCTCTGCGTGCCAATTGAAACCCGGAAAGTCGAAGTAGGAACGAAGCCGGCCCATGAAATCCACTCGATCGGCGGTGGCTCGCTGCTGGTCTGCCTCTCGCCCGCCATCCCGCAGACCGACGTGGAGCCGCTGGCCCTCGGCCTCGTGGCGTGGCACCAGGCGTTGAATCCTGCCGGCGAGACTACTGTCGTCTTCCGCGACAGCGCCTTCGCTGACGATGTGGCCAAAACCAATCTCACCGCAATTCTCCAGCAGCACGGCCTCGAAGCCGTCCGCAGCCTGTAATCGAGCGCTATGAAACTCCACTTCGAGTCGAACCTCGATTACCAGCTCCAGGCCATCGAAGCGGTCTGTGGTCTATTTCACGGGCAGGAGACCTGCCGGACGGAATTCACCGTCACGCGGGACGCGGCCAGTGGGCAGATGTCTTTGCTCGAGAACGACCTCGGCATCGGCAACCGCCTGACCCTGCTCGACGATGAGCTACTGACGAACCTGCACGCCATCCAGCTCCGCCACGGTTTGGCCCCTTCGCCTTCGCTCGCATCCGGCGATTTCACCGTGGAGATGGAGACTGGCACTGGCAAGACGTATGTCTATCTCCGCACCGTCTTCGAACTGAACAAACGCTACGGGTTCACGAAGTTCGTCATCGTGGTGCCATCAGTGGCAATCAAGGAAGGCGTCTACCACACCATTGAGACCGCGGCGGAACACCTCAAGGGGTTATTTGCGGGCGCGCCCTTCGACTTCTTCATCTACGACTCGGCGAAGCTCGGCCAGGTGCGCAACTTCGCCACCAGCCCGCAGATCCAGATCATGGTGATGACGGTCGGTGCTATCAACAAGTTCGGCGACGAACAGCAAGCGCAGACAGAAGAAGCGGACGAGGTCGCCCGCCGTGAGAAATCGAAGAACGTGATGTATCGCCCCAGTGAGAAGACGGGTGGAGAGAAGCCCATCGATCTGATCCGGGCGACGCGCCCCATCCTCATCGTGGACGAGCCGCAGAGCGTGGAGGGCGGGCTCGACGGCAAGGGAAAGAAGGCCATGGAGCGGATGAACCCGCTGTGCAATCTGCGCTATTCGGCAACGCCAAAAGAAGCCCACCACATGGTGTTCAAGCTTGACGCGGTGGACGCCTACGAGCGCAAGCTGGTCAAACAGATCGAAGTCGCAGCGGCCTCCGTGGAAGGCGGGCACAACAAGGCGTACGTGCGGTTTATCGCGCCTGTATCCCGCGGCAAGAGTGTCGTCGGTGCGAAGGTGGAACTGGACGTGGCCACCGCACATGGCGTGGTCAGGCAAACGGTAACCGTGGCACCGCTCGACAAACTCGAAGAGGTCACCAAGCGGGAGATTTATCGGGACCACATCATCGGGCAGGACATTCGGGATGCTAAGGACGACAAGTTCATGGAACTCCGCTTTCCCGGCGGCGATGAATACCTACGTCCCGGCCAAGCCTACGGCGATGTGGAGCCGCTCGCCGTACAGCGCCAGATGATTCACCGCACCATCAAGGAGCACCTAGACAAGGAGAAGCGCCTCCGTCCTCAGGGCATCAAGGTGCTCAGCCTGTTCTTCATCGACGCCGTCGAGAAGTACCGACGCTACGATGCCGACGGCAATTCGGTGAAGGGCGACTACGCCCTCATCTTTGAGGAGGAATACCGACGTCTCGCCACACACCCCGATTACCAAAGCCTGTTTAAGGAAGTGGATCTGACTACGGCCACCGAGGCTGTACACAACGGTTATTTCTCGATCGACAGAAAGAAGGTCGGCAACAAGACGGTGGAGGTGTTCAAAGACACCAAAGGCACGACCCAGGCCGACGACGAAACCTACAGCTTGATCATGCGCGACAAGGAGAAGCTGTTGAGCTTCGACACGCCGTTGAAGTTCATCTTCTCCCACTCCGCGCTGCGCGAAGGCTGGGATAACCCGAACGTCTTTCAGATCTGCGCTTTGAGGGAGATGGCTTCCGAGCAGCAGCGACGCCAGACGATCGGACGTGGTTTGCGCCTTTGCGTGAACCAGAACGGCGAGCGCCTGCGTGGCTTCGAGATCAACACGTTGACCGTGATAGCGACTGAAAGCTACGAACAGTTTGCCGAGAAACTCCAAAAGGAGATCGAGGACGAAACCGGCATCCGCTTCGGCATCGTGGAAGCGCACCAATTCGCAGGAATCACCGCCACCGGCGCGGACGGCCAGCCCGCCCCGCTGGGCTTCGACCAGTCGAAGGTGCTGTGGGAATATTTGAAGAGCGCCGGTCTCGTGAATGCCCAAGGCAAGGTGCAGGATGCGCTCCGCACGGCACTCAAAGGCGGCACGCTAACCCTACCGGAGCCATTCGCTGCCCAACTGCCCCAGGTTAATGAGATCCTCCGCAAACTCGCTGGGCGACTGGAGATCAAGAATGCCGACGAGCGCAGGCAGGTCAAGAGCCGCCAGGCCGTACTGCATGGTGCCGACTTCAAGGCGCTGTGGGACCGCATCAAACACAAGACCACCTACCGCGTGCAGTTCGACAACGAGGCCTTGTTGGCGACCTGTATTAGTGCGCTTGCGGACGCGGCACCCATAGCCAAGACCCTCCTGCAATGGCGCAAAGCGGACCTGGCCATTGGGCGTTCTGGCGTGGACACCAAGGAGACGGCCACTGCCGCCCCCGTGACGCTCGATGAAGGTGACATCGAGCTCCCCGACATCCTTACCGACCTTCAGGACAAGACCCAGCTCACGCGACGGAGCATCCATCGCATCCTCGTGGCGAGTGGCCGGCTCGATGACTTCAAGCGCAACCCGCAGCAGTTCATCGAGCTCGCCGCGGCGATTATCAACCGTGCGAAGCGCATGGCTCTGGTGGACGGAATCAAGTATCAGCGCATTGGTGCGGAGGAGTACTACGCCCAACAGCTCTTCGAGACGGAGGAGCTATCCGGCTACCTCAAGTCGATGATCGCTGCAAAAAAGTCGGTCCATGAGCAGGTGATCTACCAGTCTGACACCGAGCGGACCTTTGCAGAGGACCTGGAGAAGAACGAGGCAATCAAGGTGTACGCCAAGCTCCCTGGATGGTTTCGCGTGCCGACGCCCCTCGGCCCCTACAATCCCGACTGGGCAGTGCTGGTGGAGAAGGACGGGGCGGAGCGGCTGTACTTTGTGGTTGAGACCAAGAGCAGCCTGTTTACTGACGATCTTCGTGACAAGGAGAGCGCGAAGATCGAATGTGGCAAGGTTCGCTTCCGGTCATTGGCTGTAGGCGAGAACCCGGCGCGCTATGTTGTGGCGCGATCCGTGGACGATGTACTCACTGCTACTTAGAGTAAGGAGGAAACGCTGTGTGCAAGGGCGCGCATGACAGAATATTTTTATATGTCGAGGACGTTATTAGAAAGGTGAGATGTAGCCGGTAAATATGAGAAGGGTCGCCTGTTACGCAGCCGAATCGACCGTGACGAGTGCGGACGAACCCATCGTGGCCTTGCAATCCTTGATGCCCATTGTCGAGAGCTGGCTGAAGAGCAAAGGGGCAGAAGCACTGGCGGCTGGCCTCACCGAGTTTAAACTTCCCGATGGTAGAGCGGCCGTTGTTCAGGCGCAGTGCTATTCAACCGCGACAGCGACTGAGTGGGACATCTCAGTCGAGGAGCCGCGTCCCGTGCCTTATGTATCGCCGGTCGAGTTCGAGGAGCGCTGGACCGGCGGTTATATCTTCGAGAATGAATGGCAGAGTTTCCGGACCAGGCAGAATCGGGCGCTGGAGTGGGTGACCGCTCCGCACGCCTACGAGAGGCCGAGTCGATATACGGTCGCCGTGAAGGTTATCGAAATTTTGGGGAATGACACCATGACGCTGGCGCCGGTGAATGTGGGTAACTAACCTCGTAAAATTCGTCATACTCAACAACACTATGTACTCTGGTCAGAGTTCAACAGCGGTAAGCATTACAATGCCGCTACTGGGGAGTGTCTGGTGCATATTGAATTCCTCGAGATCGCCAATTTCAGAAAGCTGTTGTCGACTCGCGTCGACCTTTCGACGACAACTACCCTGTTTGTCGGCGCAAACAATAGCGGCAAGACGTCGGCGATGCTCGCCATGCGACGTTTCCTTTCGCCCCGTCGCTGCCACTTTGAGATACACGACTTCACGCTCTGCCACTGGCCGGCAATTACCGCGCTCGGTGAGAGATGGATAGCTGCGCGCAACGCAGAGGAAGCTGTCGATCTCGTCATCGACCCGTGGGTCAAGGTTATGCCGACACTCGACCTCTGGCTGCATGTCGAGAACGGAGAGATGCATCATGTCCGCGACCTGATTCCGACGCTGGATTGGGACGGCGGCCGGCTCGGCGTTCGCCTGCGCTTCGAGCCCAAGGATCTCGACTTGCTCTTCAAGGACTTCATGGACGCCATGAGCGACGCCGAGGCGATGAAGGCAGCGGCGATCGCCGCGGTGGCCACAGAGAATCCTGACGCGGAGCCTCAGCCGGATCCACCGAAGCTAACGATCTGGCCGACAAGCCTTGTTGACTTTCTGACCAAGCGGCTGTCGATGCACTTTACGATCCGGGCCTATTCGCTTAATCCTGCCCAGCTCGCCGCCCCTACCAAATCTCAAGCTCGGCCGCAGACCATGCCGCCTGCCTCACTCCCGATCGAGGATGATCCATTGAGTGGACTGATCCGCGTGCACGACATTCCCGCGCAGCGTGGATTCGGCGAAGAGCAGCCGGGGCAGGACGATGACGACGCGTCTGCGTCGTCGTCGGGCAGTCGGCTGTCGGATCAGTTGAGGATCTACTATTCCAAGCATCTCGATCCGACCAAGGGGCCAGACCCGAAGGATCTCGGGGCGCTTCAGGCGATCGAGGCTGCGCAGGATGCTTTCGACAAGCGGCTGACCGAGAGTTTCACGGACGCCTTCACTGAGGTGGAGGGCATGGGATATCCTGGCGTGACCGATCCCCGTCCGCGTGTCTCAACGCGATTGAAGCCCATCGACGGTCTCAACCACAGTGCTGCCATCAGCTTCGAGGTGGACGTGATCGCGGAAGATGGGGTGGCAACTCCGCTTCTTCGATTGCCCGAGGCTAATAACGGGCTCGGGTATCAAAACCTGATTTCGATGATCTTCCGGCTGATGAGCTTTCGCGACGCGTGGATGCGGGTGGGCAAGGCCTCGAAGGGCGCGACGATCACAAGCACTGAGCCGCTGCATCTCGTGCTTGTTGAGGAGCCGGAGGCCCATCTCCACGCGCAAGTGCAGCAGGTCTTCATCAAGAAGGCCTACGCCGTGCTGCGCTCTCATGTAGATCTGGGCGACAACAAGAAATTACAAACGCAACTGGTGGTTAGCACGCACTCGAGCCATGTGGCGCATGAGACGCCCTTTTCCTCCCTGCGCTACTTTCGCAGACTGCCGGCTGGCATGGTTGCGAATGTGCCGGTCTCCACTGTCATCAACCTGTCCGAGGTGTTCGGGATTGGCAGCGAAACCGAGCGGTTTGTCACCCGCTATCTGCGCGCCCAGCATGCCGACCTGTTCTTCGCCGACGCAGCCATCTTGGTGGAGGGGCCGGCGGAACGTATGCTCGTGCCGAATTTTATTCGTGCGCATTATGAAGAGCTCAACCAATGCTACATTACGCTGCTCGAGATCGGGGGCAGTCATGCGCACCGCCTCAAGGTGCTGATCGATCATCTCGGCCTTCTGACGCTGATCATTACTGACTTGGACACGCTAGACAAGACCGGCGGCGAGTCGGTCCAACCGGCAAAGGGCGGGGGCCAGAAGACGAACAACGCAACGCTGAAGACTTGGGTGCCTGCGTTGGAAGGTGTTGACCAGCTGATGGATGTGGATGCCGCAAAAAAGACGCTGCGAGAGGCAGACGATCCGCTGTTCGCGGTGCGCGTCGCGTACCAGATCCCGCTCCTGGTGACGCCGCCGGGATCCGAGGTACCAGACACGGCCTATCCATACACCTTCGAAGACGCGCTGGTGTTCGAGAATCTCGATTTCTTCTCAACCCTCGCCGGAACGGGACTAGTGCGCAAGTTCCGCGATGCTATCAATGCCGGCGGCGGTGTGGCCGCGATTGGTAAACGCATGTATGACGCACTCAAGAACGGCAAGAAGGCGGAGTTCGCGCTCGACGTCATTGAGACGAAAGAGTTCGACTCCATCGTTGTGCCACGATACATCGCCGAGGGGCTCGAGTGGCTACTGGAGCAGCTGAAGAAGAAGCGGGTCGAGATACTGCCTCAAGCCGGACAGGTCGACGCGTGAACGCCGACGACGATCGGTTCGATGCCGAGGCCGACGAGACAATTCTCGCCTGTCTCGACTTGGGGAGGCCGAGAAGTTTCTTCCTGTACGCGGGCGCGGGCTCGGGCAAGACGCGTTCGCTTGTCGAGGCGGTCAGGAAGGTCTGCCACGAACAAGGGCGGCGATTGTCGCTGACCGGGCAGAAGGTCGGCGTCATAACCTATACCAACGCCGCTTGCGACGAGATCAAGCAGCGACTCGAGTTCGACCCGCGCGTCGAAGTGTCAACCATTCACGCCTTCGCGTGGTCACTTATCGGTGGGTACGACGCAGATATCCGGCAATGGCTTGCGGCGCGGTTGCTGCGGGATGCCGAGGAGCTTGGGGAAGCGCAGACCAAGGGCCGGCCGGGCAGCAAGGCCACGGCGGACCGGGCACGTTCGATCGAGAGCAAGCAGCGCCGCTTTGCCGGGCTCGATGCGATCACGCGATTCATTTACAGCCCGACCGGCGACAATCGGACGCGTGATGCACTCAGCCATGCCGAGGTCATCGCAATGACAGCGGACTTCCTCGACGCGAAGCCTGGCCTGCGGCGCCTCTTGGTCACCCAATTTCCGATCTTGCTCATCGATGAGAGCCAGGACACCACCCGGAAGCTCATGGACGTGCTGCTCGAGGTCGAGGCGGCGAACCGCGACGCCTTCTGCCTGGGCCTTTTCGGCGACATGATGCAGCGCATCTATGCGGACGGGAAGACCGGTCTCGCGGACGCGATTCCCGAATCCTGGGCGCGGCCACGCAAGCGGATGAATCACCGCTGCCCCGTCAGGGTCATCGAGCTCATCAACAATATTCGTCGCGGCGAGGATGACGAAGAACAGCGGCCGCGCGCAGATGCGGTCCAGGGTGTTGTCCGTCTCTTTGTCGTGCCGGACGCGACCGCGGACAAGCCGGCCGCGGAGTTTGCGATCTGCACCCGGATGGCAGAGATTGCTGGAGATGAGTGCTGGTCCGCGGGATCCGAGGCGATCAAGACGCTCGCACTCGAACATCTAATGTCGGCCCGCCGTTTCGGTTTCGAGGCGTTCTTCGAGCCGCTTTACGCCGTGGAGCGTATTCGGACGAGCTTCCTCGACGGGACCGGTGCAGGCATTGGGTTGTTCACGCGCGAAATTCTGCCCTTGGTCAAGGCGCTTCGGGCATCGGACCGATTTGCGGTGGCCGCGGTAGTGCGACGAACCTCGCCGCTTCTCGAGCGCAAGGTACTTGAGGCTGCCGGAGACAAGCAGAGTGAGATCTTAGTCCAAGCCAAATTGGCCTGTGACGGCTTATTGGCATTGGTGTCAGCCGACCAGAGACCCACGGCTCGCACCGTCTTGCGCTATGTGGCCGAGGCCCGCCTGTTCACGATCCCCGACGTGCTGGCACCGTTCACGGCAGCCGACAAAGGTGCCCCTAGTGCGGATGCCCGGGCCGAGGCAGAGCCCGGCAATGATAGGGGCGCAGTGGAAGAAGAGGAAGTCGATCTCAAGAGCGAATTGGGCGGCTGGCGACAGGCACTCGAAGCGCCGTTCGATCAAATCGAGAAGTATGATCGGTATGTCCGCGGCGTCTCGCAGTTCGACACCCACCAGGGCGTCAAGGGTTTGGAGTTCCCGCGCGTTATGGTCATCGTCAGCGATGAGGAAGCGCGCGGATTCATGTTCAATTACGACAAGCTCTTCGGTGTGAAGGAGCAGAGCAAGACGGACCTCGACAATGAAGCGGCGGGCAAGGAGACCACGATCACTCGCACGCGCCGGCTCTTCTATGTGATCTGTAGTCGCGCGAAGCGAAGTCTCGCCGTCGTCTACTACGCCGCCGATCCCGCTATGGCACATCAGGCCGTCATCAGACAGGGCTGGTTTCACCCGGACGAAATTGAAGTCGTTGGATAACGATCGACTGCAGCGGTACAACACGGGTTGCGTACAAGAAGCGGGTATTTTCGTACGTTAGTGGTGCCGCGGAGCGCGGTACCCTTGAGGGTCACGCCTCACCGCAGCGACATTCAACGCGGCGATCGGGAAGGTAGCAAAAGCCAGACACTGTACCTAATCGCGCCGATAACGGCCGATTCACGGCTTCAAGACCAAATCGCTCCGTAAACTCATTTAGCCAACCGTACAGATCTTTAGTTAATTGGAAAAGGTTCTCAGGATCTTCGTGCTTCTGCAGCACACTGAAGCGAAGCGATTTCGTCACTCCGCACAAGCAAAAGTGTCAATCAGTCGGGGAACCACTAAATTCTGTGGGGCGTGCAATCAGTGTCGTCGGGAATTCTACCTTGCGGCGGCCGTCCGGAGGCCGCAACGCCACAGTGTCGGCTTGTGATTGCCTGAGAACGGCCCATTTGACCACACCGTTTTTAACGGTTCCTGTCGACACACGGGATCGGATAGCCCGGGGTGATATATCAACCGAAAATACGCGCCGAGCCGAATTCTAGGCGACAGCTGCAGCAACCTGGGCGAGCGCGGAGATCACCGACGCAACTTGGCCGATGGCGGTTGCCACCTGAGCCTCGTCGGCTTGCGCTTGCTTGACCAGCTTGGTCGCCTGCTGAATCGCGGTCACCGCGTTCTTATAGGCAGTCTGTGTGGGGTCAAGGGTTACGTCCGTCAGTTGGGACAACTGGTGCGTGAGATCTTGGAGCTGGCCGGTCAGCGTCGCTTCTTGAGCGACTACGTGGGTCTGGTTATATAGGACATAGAGTTGATTGATCAGATCGGGAAGTACTTCGGGATCGGACATATTGGCCATGGCGCCGCCCCCCTTTACTATTTATGATCGCTAATTGGAACTTAGGGTTTTGATGCTGGACTGCAGCTGTTTACCGTCAGAGTAGAAGGCTTCGATGTCCTTTAGGCCGAGCCGGTCGTCGCTGAGCGCTTGAATCAGTGCGGTATTGGCCGATGCACAACCTCCACTGCTCTTTGCAATGGCGGGAAAGACGGTTTTCACTTCATTCAGGTCCTGCTGGGCGGTCAGCCAATTTGCAAGGCTATCGGAGCGTATCAGCCGGTCGTCGGAATGGAGATCCATCGCGGTCTTCGAGGAGGCTGCGAGAGTTTGGGCGACGGCCTGAAAGTCCTCGGCGAAATTGTCGGGCTGGTGTTGGCCGCTTGCTGCGATGACGAAGTTGTCGCCGATGAGCCTGCAGACGGTGGCGACATCCACGTCGTACTTCGTCACGATGGTGCGAATGGCGTGTGCTTTCATGCTTGCGAGCGCCCATTCGGTCAGTTGTGCGGAGAGAGCGCTGACGGCGCTTTGTGTGGCGCTGGATATCGGCGATTTCGGAATCGCCTTGAGGGCAGCGGCGAGCGAATCGGTCGATTGCTTCACCTTGGCGCTATTGTCGGCATTTATGATGGCGGTCAGGGCTTGACCGTACGCCTTCATAGCCTGGGGCCCCGATGAGAACACCTCGTACCAGTTCCCGGCGAACCTACTTGCTAGATTGTTGTACTCTCCATTGGAGATTTCGGTGACGATGATAGGCTCACGTTTCTGGGTTTTCGGATTTAGGGGATTGTACTCGGTGGGCAAATCCGGCAAGCGGTACATGGCAATATTCATGGCTATGGTTTCGTCATGCATTTTGGTTAATTCGTTCGACGAAGCAGTGCCGAGGTCAGTGGCAGCCGACGCAAATTTTAGCGTGGCCTGCGTCTGATTCACTGTGAGTCCAACGCATGCTGAAAGCTGCAGCGTCGCGGCGAGCAGCAGGATTTTGAGCGTGCGTACGTGAATGTTCATTTGGTTTGTCCTCCAAGAATTAACCGTCATCGACAGCGCGTCGACCGTCGGGCAACACCATACGGTGCACTTGCGTCGTAAGGCGTATCACTTGCGTTGAATACTATTCGCCCTCCAACGCATCAGGCCGGTCCATTCAACGCAATCGTGGTATCGTCTGCCGCTTTTAGCGGCGGTCCGATCCACAATCGTTTGAAGACCGCGTGCGGGTCGATCGCAGTATTCATGCGCATCGAATACCACTTGATTGATCGATGCGGGGAGAAGCGATTCCTCTCGAGATGACGACGCGACTGTGCAGCAATTAATCATTCCATCCCTGAATTGATTTATGAGCAGTTCTTGGAGTTGTCTCGAAGTAAACGCCAGCGCAGTTTTCACGTCAATAGATTGAGAAGCACCCGGGTCGTTATTTTTGATGCTGCGGCGCGGTCTGGTTACACTCGTAACTGGCCTACGGGGGAGATTCGGCGGAAAATAGCACTTTCGTGCTTTTTGCCCATAACACTATTTCTCGGTCTCCCGCCGTCGGATGAGCTGCGCCATGGCCGACTGTTTCGCACGCAATTCGCGCGTGTAATAGTTCGGCATCATGAGACTCTTCCAGCCCCCGGCGTTCGCAATGGCCGCTACATCAAATCCCGCCTCCACGAGATCATGCGCGGCGCCGATCCGCGTGGAATGGCCGGCAATTCCGGCGACTCCCAGGCCGCCGGCATCCACCCGCTGCGCCAGGCGTTTGAATATCCGCGCGACCTCGTGATCCGTGAGCGGTTTTTCACCCGCCGTCCGGTTGTGCAACACCCGCCTGAATAAACACCCCGCGCCGATCTTCGCTTCCTTGAGCCAGGCATTGAGTGCGACGACGGCAAACGGCGCCAAATACCGCACATGGCCTTCCGCATCTTGATCGGTCTTCGAGAATTTCACCGTCGCGGTCCCGGAACCATCCGCATCGAACGCGAGATCGTGAACCTCGAGCGCGACGAGTTCAGATCGACGCAGCATGGCGGAATACGCGACCGCTAACATCGCCCGGTCCCGCTTCTCGCGAAGTGTTTCGGCATCGAGTGCCAACACTTCTTCCACTTGGGCGAGGCGCAGGGGCTTTTTCGGTTTCGCGCGCGTCCGACCGCGCATCACCAGGCGACGCGTGGCTTCGACATCGACATCCGCCGTGGGATCGTCCTTAAAGCCGGCCAGGCGGTGCAGGGCACGTAAGGAGGCAAGATAACGTTCGATGGTTCTCGCCGATTTCACGCGACGGTGCGTCAATCGCTCGTCCACGCTGCGCGTGCCGTCGGCGGCGCGCACTTCACCAGGCGAGTGCGCGATGATAAATTCAATCAGCAGCGCCGGAGTGATCGGAAACGCGCAACGTCGTTCGCCATCGAAATGATTGCTCGGGTCCACACACCATGCGTACCATACGGTCCAGTCGGCTTTGAGCGCGCGTTGTGTATTCGGCGCATAAGTCGCGAGCCGATCGCGCACGTGGCGTTGGATCTCGTCGAGCGCGCGCAATCGACGCTCGGCACCAGGCCGAAACGATTTTTGCGGCACGAGAGTGCCGAAGCTCACCGATTCGCTCCTGAACCGACGGTCACGCGGTCCGACCCGGGCCATTCCAACATCTGATTCACACCCCCTCTTCCATCGGCACATCCTATCATATGTTCGATAAGTCTCATTATCGAACGTCGATATTGCCACATAATAATTATAAAATGGTTATTATTATGCGATGGAAACCCCGGAAAATCCCGCGCCAGAAGCAAAAGACGAGTTTTTCGTGCGCCGCGAGGCCCTGCGTCGCCGGGTTGCCAACGCCGCGCGCACGCTCACCGACCGCGGCATCACCCCGACCGTCACCCGGGTCCGCGCGGCCTTGGGCGGCGGCTCGCCCAATGACCTCGCGCCGGCGTTGAAACAGTGGAAAGAATCCTTTGCGCCCGCGCGGACCTCGAGCACCCGCATCGACACCCCGGCGATGCCCGTCCAAATCAGCGATCTCGCGCACGAGCTGTGGCAACGCGCGACGATCGTGGCCGCCGTCGAATTGAAAGGCGGTCCGACGGCACGCGCCCTCGCCACGCGCACCGACGAGGCTGAGGCGTTGCACACCCAAGTGAAGGCCTTTCGCGAGCAGCTGGAGCGCGAGTCCGTGATGTATGGCGAGTTACGCGCGCAGGCCGCGCGCCACGAAGCGATCGCTCGCGACGCTCTCGTCCGCCTCGAGGAGTCCGAAGCGCGGGAACGAAAGCACCTTCGGGAACTGGGTAGCACGCGACAGCGCGTCGCTGAGCTCGAGGCCACCGTCACCCAATTGCGTGAGCGGCCCGCCGCTCCGAAATCGGCCCGTCAACCACTGCCCACAGTGAAGGCGCGGGCATCGAAGTCCGTATCACGGCGCAAACCGACCGCGCCAGCGCGACCGCCTCGCCCAAGGCGAAAGGCGAAGCGTGCTCCGCGGCGCTCGATCAAATCACGGCCGACCACTCGAGTGACGCCGAGTGCCAAGAAATCGCGCTCCGCGCGCGCCAAACCGAGGAGTCGCCGATGAGGGTGCAATTGCAAACGCGCCCCCGCGGCGCGTTCGACACCGGGAGCTGGATCACGTTGCGCTGGGTTCGCGGCACCCGCTATTACCGCGTGCATCTGGAGCAGGACTTGTGGAATGCCTGGATGCTGACGCAAGTCCATGGTCGGATCGGCACGCGGTTGGGTCGCGCTCGCGCCCTACCCGCTCCGTCGATCGAATCCGCACTGCTGCGGCTCGCCGACATCGCGAAACGCCGTCGGCAACGCGGCTATGAATTGACGAATTGATACATCACACTAAGCGACAGGAGATTGAAATATGGAAACGGTCAACGAAGCACTGGGACTCTTGCGACGGCAAGCGGAACTCGAGCAATCGATGAGGCAGCCCGGCGGGATTAGGATAACGGAGGAGCAAGAGTTGCTCGTGCTACGGCGGCGCCTCGCGAGCTATCCGCAAGCGATGCAGGCGGTCGTTCAGGCGGCGCACGCACTCCGCCGTCCCGTCTCTGAAGTCACGGCCGCGGACGTAGAGTCCTGGGCGCGGACCAATACGGCCTAAGATCATGGCTGCTGAAAACATTTTCCAAATGTTCACACGATTGGGCGGCGCCGGTTTTTTTGTGAAGCGCGATAGCTGGTCCCATCCGCGCGCGGCCGCGCGGGTGGTTTCCGTGGGCGGGTTGACGAGTGGAACCCTTCCGGGGCCACCTCCGTACCACCAACCGCCAGGTGCCAAGAAACTAGTCGCGATGGCCGCGATCTCTTACCGCGGGGAATCGCCGCAAATTCAGGAACTCACGAGTCCTGGCACTTACGCGTATACCTTAATCGACCAGCCGGCCTGGTGGAACGAATAGGCTCCGCGTGAGTTCTGTCTCCGAAGCGTTGTCGACGTAACCAAGATTCGCGAGACGCGATCGGGGACCATCACCAGATTGTAGGATTTTAAGCTAATTTCTCGGATAACCGGCTAGTCAACCGGCCCAGATCGGTGATGAAATACAACGAGCCAGGGATAGCAGCACAAACATGAGTGAGAAAATCACCCTTCGGAAGAAGCCGACATCCGGCTTCCTCGCGCAGTACCTCATTGGGCGCCAGTACCTTCAACAACCGGACCCAAAGAGCGGCATCCCTGGACTGAGGGTTGTCACCGACCCGCAAGGGCGGGAACTCCTCTTGAAAGACTGGCCGCGAGGTGCGGCCAATGACGACGCCGGCTTTCGCGACCTCTGGCAAAACGAGATTCGACAGCTGCATCAACTGGCTTCCCACCCAAGCAGCCGCGATAGCATTGTCACGCTTTTCAGTTCAGCTATCGAGGCGGATGCGTTCTATGTGCTCCTAGACGCTGATCAACGGGTGCCTCTCTCGACCCTTCAGACTCGAGGCGACGCTCCGGGATGGATCAAATCTCCCGTCGATGTTCGTGGGCGAGCGCTGCTGTGGGGAAACCTCCGCCGCATAGCCGTCGGGCTCGATACCCTACATGCACAAGGACTATTGCATCGGAACCTGTCAGCTCGATCCGTGCTCACACGTGGCGATGATGAACCCGACTTTCTGCTCACGGGCTTTGAGTGGTCGATGCGACTGATATCCGGCAACCAAAGTAGTGCTGGACACCTTAAACCCTGGGCAATGAACGGCGCCTGGGAGTCCTTTACGATGGACTGGCGCGACCTCGGTCGACTGGCTGCGAGTCTATTCAAGATATCCGAAAAGACCTTACTCAACCTGAGCCTCCCGCATTCGGCAGTCTCGAGCGACTTGCTGGCCGACGAGGTAAAGCTGCTGCGGGTTTTGCTGGGAATTACCCGAAGCAACCAACCCATCTTCGAAGCAGCCATCGAACAGATTGATTCGATCCGCAAAGCCCTGACGCTCCGTGCCGAGAAGCGAGAGTCTCGTCTGACCCTGGCGGTATCGTTTGGTGAGAACAGCTCACTGTCACGCGCAATCCGCGATGCCTCAGGACAGACGATCGAGATTAACGATACGAAGACCCAAATCGAATTCATTCAAAATGACCTGCGCGTGAATGCCACGGCCATTGCCTCCGGCCGTGCCGACAGGCCTCGCCTATCACTTCGCGGCTATCACCTCTGTTATTCCGTAAGGGACTTCCGCGTTGAGGGCGTCGATTCAGGGTGGGCCTTGGCCTTCTGCTCCGAGGCATCGGCCGTGTCGAATATCACGCAGCGCGTCCTCGGTGAGGTCCCCTTTGCCGGGGATACCTTGGACCTGGCATCTCCAGGCGACGCCCTACGTGGATATGCGCGCTTGCGAGCCCGCGGCGGTGCGTGGTTGGCACTTAAGGCGAGTGTTACACCGCCGAGCATTACGCAGACGGGCTTGGAGTCCCAGTTCAAAGCGTTCGTGCTGAATCAAGTGCTTGAAGGACTTTACGCCATCTCGGAGGCATTTCCTGTCGAGGTATTAGTCACAGGGGCTGCAGGCAAGGGCTCAGAGGGCATGTATCGCCTCGAATTGAGGCCGCGCCTGGAGCCGGATGTCGAGGAGATCTCGAAACTCCTCGGACACCGTGATCCTCCGGCGACCCGGTTACGCAAAGCACTCACCGGCGAGGACGAGCCGAGTGCCACCAGCTGGATACTCACCGACGTACCAGTTATCGACGAGGCAGAAGAGAGCTCGGAGTGGCAGTTCCTTTCAACATCAAGGACCGCGAGCGGCGAACAATTCTCCTTCACCGGGGACGACCCCACACACTCTTCGCAGCGGGCGTACCTTGTTCGTTCGGACTCTACCGCGCGGGATTTGCAGTTGAGACGTCGGATGAGCGCTCTGCGAACCTTCAAGATCCACGATGAACTTGCCCGTATGCTTTTCGATCCCCGCTCTACCATTAAAGCGACCCATGAATCAATCGTGGAAGATGCAGCTCTGCAAGCGCTGGACATCCACAAGCAAGACGCTTTGAAGCGGCTGGTGTCCATACTTCCGTTGTTCCTTGTTCAAGGACCGCCGGGGGTGGGCAAAACCCGGCTGGTCACCGAGCTCGTCAGGCGCCGCTATGCCGAGGACAAGACATTGCGAATGCTATTCACTGCGCAAAGTCACCACGCTGTCGACCACCTGCTCGACAAGATCAAGGAAGTCTTTCCGCCGGCGGATCCCGAGCGGCCCCTACTCGTGCGATGCCGCCCGAAGGACTCTGATCGATCACCGACTGAGGACGATTTGCCTGAGCGCACTCGCACACTGGTGCGTGATGTCGTCAAAAGCCCGTTATTTCAATCGACCACCCCTGCGCTTCGCGAGCGAGGACGGTCGTTGTCGACCGCCCTCGTGTCGGGTGGGACACACAGCCAATACGAGCGCCGCGCATTGGAGGGCCTGGTATTACGCTCGGCGAACCTGGTGTTTGCGAGTAGCAATGCGGCAGATTTGGAACGCCTTATCGAAGAACGCGGCACCTTCGACTGGAGCATCATAGAGGAAGCAGCCAAGGCCACCGGCGCCGAGTTAATTAGCGCCTTGCTCCTGTCACATCGCCGTCTGCTGATCGGCGACCATCAGCAGCTGCCGCCCTTCGATTCCGAGCGATTTCGTCAGCTGCTTCGCTCTTCGGCAGACGTGCAGAAGGCGTTACAGCTCGCGGAATCGCAGATGGGGAAACTGTTCCGCGATCCTAATATCACCGACCTGATCTCAGAATTGGTATCCGAGGACGGCGAGGAGGAGATGCAAGCTATAGGGGATCTTGCTGCTCTTGCCGACACCCGACTATTCCTCTTTGAATCGTTGATTATGGACGAGCTTGCCCGTCAAAAATCAAACTCCGCGAACCCGATTGCCAAAAAGCTGACCTTCCAGCATCGGATGCACCCCGCAATCGCTCGAGTGATTTCGAGAGCCTTCTACGATGAAGAGCTAGAAACTCATCCAGACCGGGAGGCTTATTTCGCGCGCGAACCGGGGCCCGTGATGTCCGCGGACGCGTCGCGACTTCCCGACGCGCCGATCGTGTGGATTGAGATGCCCTGGGTACAGAGCACTATGAACCTTAAGGAGGGTGAGCAACGACCGGTCTATCACAACACGCAGGAGCGGGTGGCCGTGCTCGAGGTACTGCGCCTGTTAAAACCACGCAACGCTAAGGACGGGAAGCCCTCGTTGGCGGTGTTGTCCCCATATGCACAACAGGTAAAACGACTGGCCGCGGATCTCCCGGGCGCGCCAAGGGCATTGACGGCTCACCTGGACCAATTCCACGCTGCCTCGCACGAAGGGAAGTTCGTAGGGACGGTCGATTCATTTCAAGGCAACGAGGCCGACGTTGTCGTCGTTTCTCTCGTCCGAAACAATCGAGGCGGAGTGGTTGGGTCGGCACTTGGATTTCTTGCAGACGCACGTCGCATGAACGTGATGTTGAGCCGTGCACGATGGCGCCTCATCATGGTGGGAAGTCTTCGGTTCCTTCAGGATACCGTTCGCGCGGATCAGGCGCAAAGCCGGGGTGAGCCCATCAAGTTCCTGCCGGAACTCTTGGCTGCGCTCGAGACGGCCCAGCAACAAGGAGATATGAAGGTGGTCTCTGTCTCCCGGATACTGGCATGAGCACAATGCTGGTCGCTGTCCCGTTCGCTAAAGGCAAAGCGCGGATTTACTTCAGGAAAGGCCGAGCCTGGAGCTTAGTCGAGCACCTGGTGCTTGAGGTGTTAACACGCAAGATGCTCACTATCCGTGAGCTTGCCGCAGGGTTCCACTTGCCGAGGCGTGTCGTCACGGAGTGTTTGATCCGACTTATGCGGGTCGACTGGCTCCACATGACCCAATCGAACGGGGAATTAAAGTTTGAGGCGACCCTCGCGGGTCAACGAGCTGTGGACTCCGATGAGCTGCCCACGGCCAGCCGAAACATGAGTCGTGCACCGACTTACTATTACGATCGCCTGGTCGGTCACGTGTTTCGCAACCGGGGGCTACGGGCTATGGACCGCGAATCGATCGAGAAACGATTCGCGGGGCGCTCGCTCCATTGGATTGAGCCCAAGCGGAGAGACCTGCAGTTTGACGCCTCCGAATTTGCCAGTGTCATGTTGGACGACGACGAGCGGCTGATCAACGTGGATCATCCCACCGAAAATTGGACCAACAAGTTTCTCATCGTTACAGTCCATGGCGAGACTGTAACGGGTTTGCCGGACGGGGACTACCCATCGTTGCGACTTGCGATTCTCGCGGAAGTGGCCGGCAAGGAGTCGTCCGGCGAACGTGAGGATGGGCGTCGAGACAACGCCGTCGCGTATTCGCGGCGCGCGCCGGTTCCCGAGCTTCACAAAATCGCTTTCGACTCATCGGATCTCGTCTTGGGTGGACCGGCACATTTGCGCGTGCTTGAGGACATGCTACGAGCTGCCAAGTCGCGTGTCATCATCCATTCGACCTTCATCAGCGAAGAGAAAGTCCTAAAGTTACTGCCACTGCTCCGTGAAGCCGTCCATCGCGGTGTGCGGATAGACATCCTGTGGGGCCAGGACGACGACCGCGACGGGAATCGCAAATCGGGCGCCGAGATTGCAAGAGATCTTTCCAAACATTCGGAGCTTTCGCGGCTTGACGGATTACTCATCCACCCTTTTTCGACAAAGTCACATTCGAAGTGGGTGCTCGCGGATTGTGAGGCGCAAGGAGATTTCGGTCTGGCTATTGGGTCTTGTAACTGGCTCAGTTCGGGGTTCTTTAGGGCCGAGGCATCAGTGCGCCTACGCGATGCGGGAATCATTTGCGAGTTCATGGAACTTGCGGCGGACCTGACCTGTGCGCACAACGGTCTTTGGAATTCCCTGACGAACGAGCTGCTGCAGCTCGCTGGGATGATTCGTCCGTCAAGTTCATCGAGGAATGGTGCAGCGAGTGCCGCTCTCGTCGTCGATGCGCAGCACTCCCATTTTCTCTTGCGAGCCAGGGATGAGGCACGCAAACGAATCTTTCTTAGCAGCCATCGCCTCGGCCCAGCATCTTGGCCAGGCGTCTTGGTCCCAATCATGGAGGCATGTCGGTCAGGAACCTTGCGTGCGGAGGTGCACTATGGGCGATTTGATGGCATCACGCGAGTGGCTGAGTCGCAGTGGGCAGCGGAGGCACGAGCCTGCGACGTGAACGTAGTGCCCACAGAGCTGGATGGATTGCACGCAAAGGTCCTCGCGTGGGATGAGAACGCCGTGCTTGTCTCCAGCTTGAATTGGCTTTCGGCACATCCGACGGAATTTCGCGCGGCGCGGGAGATTGGTGTTTGGATCGAGGCGCCAGGTGTGTCATCTGCAGTGATTTCAGCGTTGACCACGAAACCATCGTAGGCCGATGCACACAGCCATCACTCGCGACGAAGTCGCGGCAAACCGACGGTCTCTTTTCATCTATTTTAAAACTTCCGAGATTTTCACTTTTATCTTAACCAAGCCAACGCCGTGCTTGCTGTGCGAGTTGAGGTGACCCACAAGTCGAAGTCGCCAGATCAGCGGAAACGGTCCAAAAATCGCCGAACCACAAACTCGGTGCCGCCGACGCACGAGCCGGCACCGTAGTGCTGCAAAGCTACTTTTACTTTCTCGAAGGGTTGGGCACTAATAGCCTGTCTGCGCTTCCACTGCCTCGTCTTGACTGTCCCAGTACCCAATGGCCGATGGAAGCTGGCTCAAAAGCATTCGCAAGCCTTGGTGCCCGGGAAACTTCCAATAATTCTTGGCTTGCTGATGAATGTCGAATCGCAGGAACAGCCGCTCGATAGCCATATCAGGAAAGGTCGCTTTCGCCGCGCTCCAGCTCGCTTTATCGATCTCGTCGAAATAGGAAGCGCTCAATTGCGGCTGATCAAAGTCCACGATAATCGATCCTACGATCGTGATGGCGGCGACGACATGAACGATGTCAATTAGGCCGAAGAGAAAGGGCTCGAGACTGATATGAGCGGCCTGGCGGTCCGCGTGATACTTGAGCAGTCCAACCCGTCGTTCAAGTAGCGATTCGCTCACGAGCAGTGTCTTGCGCGGTTGAGCACACTGCTGGAATAAATCCCGCAGGAGCTTCAGCGCGTTGGATGCCTCTTCGATGGGTCGCTTCGATTTTTGCGACCAGTGCTGCGCAATTCCATCCAGTGTTTCGTCGCTCGCATTGGCCAAGCGCTTACCGGTGAGACCTTTCCTACTATCATCGAACACTGCTCGGCAGATCAGAGATATGGTCTGCAGGGCTGAGAACTCAAAGCTTGCAGCCTGAGTTGGCTTCCACGGCGGCTGCTCGGCGGGGTCCCTTACTTTGGTAGTGGCGCCGGCCAACGTATAGAACATCGGCAGAACGAGACTCGCGCGAGAGCCAACGCCTCGAAGGAACTGAATGCCCTCGACGACAGGCTCCATTTTGATCGGCTGATCGCGTCGCTTGAGCTCGGCAATACGGGCATCTAAGTTCTTCGATGCAAAATCGGTCCACCGGACCGTTAAGGTCACTGACTCGCGATTATTTTCGTTAGACATCACCCCACCTCGCCCATGGGCGCTCGCCGCGCATGACTACCAGAGCAGCTGACGCAGTCATCTCGCGGGGCCAATGACCTGCCGGCCTCGCCCGCACCACCCCGCCGATCTCCGCCGGTGGCGCCATCCGGCCGGAAACTGTGAGACAAAGTGCCCAATGTTTGATATAAAATCAATGTTTTTATATGATTCAAGCACAATATATGACCTCGCTGCCAGAATACTCTCCGTCCCAATCCAAGGCCGCTCGCGCTTTGCTGGGATGGTCGCAAGCCGATCTCGCCCGGGAGGCCAATGTCGGGGTGTCCACCGTAGCGGACTTTGAACGCGAGCACCGCGCTCCCCAGGCAGCCAATGTCGAGGCCATGCGCACCGCTTTCGAGGGTCAGGGCATCACGTTCTACGCAGGCGGCGTACTAAACGGCGCTGCCCCTCCCGGAGCCGCGTCGGCGCTCGAATCGACAAGCGGAAGGAAGGTGTTCCGTTTCTTCAGCGCGACAGATCTGATCCAGTGGGCGGACCGGCGAGACGCTCAGAGCAAGTTACCCGAGCTCATCTCACGATTGATCCGTGCCGACCTGGGTTACGGCCCAAAAATTCATTTCCCCTCGGATGAGAGCGTCCAATTGGGTGGGTGGGACGGAACGTGTGTCACCGATACGGAGAGCGAGCACGTCCCACTGGGCTCGTCGGGTTGGGAGATGGGAACTCAGGCGGGCCGAATCACCGCGAAGGCGACCGGTGACTACACGAAGCGGATTGAGGGCCCGGACGGCGCCGATCCGCAAGCGGCGACGTTCATTTTTGTGACCCCGCGACGGTGGACCCGCAAAGGTAGCTGGGCACGAGAGCGCAAGGTGCAGGGCAAGTGGCACGACGTTCGTGCATACGATGCGGATGTTCTACTCCACTGGATCGAAAAACATCCCGGCGTCGGACATTGGTTGGCCGTTTTAATGGGCAAGCTCCCGGAAGGGATTCGTCAGCTCGAAGACGTCTGGGATGAGTGGGTCCGCGCGACGAACTGGCCGATGAGCACCGATCTTGTTCTTGCGGATCGAGACGAGGAGGCTGCGCGGATCCATCGCTGGCTGCAGCACCCTGCAGGCGTGTTGGGAATTCAAGCCGAATCCACGGACGAGGCCGTCGCGTTCCTACGTGCAAGTCTTCACCAGCTGCCGGAGGAGCATCGAGTTGTGTACGAAACGCGCTGTCTGGTGACGGCTTCTGCGGAGGACGCGCGAAAGCTAGCTGACAGCATCTCCCGATTGATCATCGTAGTGAAAGACCCTCCCTCGGGCCTCCCGCAATGGCTGATCGATAAGGGACACCATGTGTACGCAGCGTATGGTTCCGACATTGGGCTGCCGGCCGATGTCTGTCAGCTCCCGCGTCCGCTTCGAGAATCCATCGAGTCCGCGCTGATCAATATGATGGTCCGTTCGGCCGGTCCGGGTCGTGGTGAAGATCGCCGCGACTCGCTGGCGAATCAGGCCAGACGGCTGGCGGATGATTCCGCGCGCAGCTTGACGATTCTTCGCCGGCTACTGGCGGCCGGAGGAGCGCCGTCCTGGGCCACTGCTCCTCGGGGCAGAGCGCTCCTCTCAGCCCTCCTCGCGGGCGCGTGGGATGAGTCAAAACCTCAAGACGTGAATATCCTTGAGCATCTCTATCGTGGACATCACGCTGACTTGACGGCAGAACTGGCGCCGCTGCTGGCGGTGACGGACAGCCCCGTTCGCAAGCTCGGCACGATATGGAAGATCGCCTCTGCCCGGGACGCTTGGCACTTGCTTGCGCATCAGATCACCTCGGCGGATCTCGACGAACTGGAGACTTGCGCGTTAGAGGTGCTGAAGGCGCCTGATCCTCGGTTCGAGCTCGACAGTGAGGGTCGCGAAATGGCGGGCCTCCGCGGAATCGTTCGAGCCCACTCGAATGAGCTGCGTGCAGGTGTCATCCAAACGTTACTGCTGCTGTCGCTATTCGGACGACGCATTCGCAGCGATGCCAAGGGGCCGATGCGAGTCGAACGCGTGGTGCGCTCACTCTTGTCGGGCGCCGATGCCGCTCGCTGGTGGTCGCTCTCCGAGGATCTGCGACTGCTCGCCGAAGTGGCTCCGCAAACGTTCCTGGATAGCGTGGAAGACAGTCTCGCTGCGCCGGGCACTCCCATCACGGTCCTCCTTAAGGAAGACACCGGACTCTTCGCCCGGTCTTATCTGTCGAACCTCCTATGGGGCCTCGAAGCTCTAGCGTGGGATCCTCAGTATCTCGGTGCCGTCGCTCATGTCCTCGCGGGGCTCGCGATTCACGATCAGGGCGAGCGACAAATTCAAAATCGACCGAAGAACAGTCTGCGCGACATCTTCCTGACGCTCCGCCCTCACACACACGCCAGCCTCGAGGAACGATTGGCGGCGCTCGATGGCCTGCGAGAACGCGTACCGGCCGTCGCTTGGAACCTGATGCTCGCCATTTATCCCCGAGGAGGCATAGTGTCCCACTCGACACCACAGCCTCGATGGCGGGACACGCCCGCAAGGGGTGCGGAAAAGTTGACAGGTCCGCTGTTAACCTATGCGGCTGAAGAGCTGATCAAGCGGCTCCTTGAGGACGTCGGTGTGGACGTCGAGCGATGGAAGGCGTTACTCGAACTGCTTCCGGTCATACCGATGCCCTCGGCTCGCGAGGCGATGGTCGATGCACTGTTAAGCCTTTCAGTATCCATCGTGGAGGAGAGCGAGCGCTCCAGATTGCGCGCGGCGGTTCAACGGGTAGTCTCACATCATCGGCGCTTTGCGACAGCGACGTGGGTCATGCCCTCTCCTGAACTGGACCGGCTCGATCAAGTCGTGGCGGCCCTCGAACCGACCGATTCAGTCGCGCGTGCGACGTGGGTTTTTAGTCAGCGTACCGATATCGATATCGGCGCATCCACCGAGGAGGAGACCAGCGAATCCACGAAGCGGCAAGCGCCGGTCGCGGCCCTCGCGGAAGTTCTCGCGGAGCACGGAACCAATGGACTCTTTAGGTTGGCGGCCACCGTAAGACTTCCGCGCATACTGGGGGTGGTGGTCGGCACGCTGCCCGCAGATGAGACACGTGATCGACAGATTCTGATGCGAGGCCTGTCCGTGGATGCAACCTCCTCGGACCGCGATTTCGCCCTCGGCATGGTCCGGCAACACCTGTTAGTGCGCGGAGCCGAGAATATCCGGAGTTTGGTGGCGCGAGCCGTTGCGGAATCGTGGGGCACGAACGCGGCAGCGGACATTCTGACTGAACTGCCGCCTTGCCGTGAGACGTGGGATCTGGTGGCGTCCATGGGTTCGGATATCGAAATTGCCTACTGGAAGCGCCTATTCATCTACGCTGTTAAAGAGGAGTCCGAGGACGTCGCCTTCGCCATTGAGAAGTTGATGGCCGTGGGACGAATGACGGAGGCCGTCGAACTGGCCGGAAACCGCGTTCAAGACCCCAATCGCGAACTGAAGCGGGTACGTGCAGCGGCAGAGACGGACGATACGTCGGCCCCCAAAGCCACTCCGTCCGTGAACCCTCATCGCACGCTGCCCACCGACCTCCTCGTTCGCGTGCTCACGCAGGTGGCTTCTGCCCCGGTGGTGCCCTCCGCGGGCCGAAACGATATGACTATGTTCCAGTACTACGTGACCGAAATCTTGAAATTCCTGGAAGAGGCAGGGGAAATCGGGCGCGAGACGTTGGCGTCGTTGGAGTGGATGTATCTACCGTTACTAGAGTATTCGAATCGCCTACCGCACACGCTTCACGACGAATTGGCGCGCAACCCAGACTTCTTTGCCACGGTCTTGTCTGCTTTGTATCGCCCCGACGGGGACAGTGGCGTCAAGGACACTGAGCCACCGGATTCCGAATCTACGGACGCTCGAGCGCAACGGGCTTTTCAACTCCTGCAAACCTGGGAACAACTTCCGGGCCGCCGCGAGGATGGGTCCATCGACTCAGAAGCACTTTCGGTTTGGGTGCAGGCGGCACGTCACGCGTGCGCAAAAACGGGTAGGACGGCCGTCGGCGACCAGCATATCGGCGAGATCTTAGCTCGATCGCCTGCGGACGGCAACGGCGTGTGGCCTACTCAAGCCGTTCGCAAGATCATCGAGTCTACCCGCAGTCGAGATCTGGAACGGGGGTTTGCAAACGGCACTTACAATCGACGCGGCGTGACCGGCCGAACAGTGACTGAGGGCGGCCGACAAGAACGTTCGCTGGCACAGACGTATCGCCACTGGTCACGAGCAATCGCCGCGCGATCTCCGAGGACAGCTGCAGTGCTGGAGCGTCTTGCCAGAGAGTACGAAGGGGAAGCTCGCGAGAATGACGAAAATGTTGATCGAGAGTCGTGGACTTGAAGTGGCGAAAGGCCAGCGCCGCAGAATCGTCGACACCACTGGAACTCGATAGAGGCTCGCTGAGTGAAATGGAATTGAAAGACAGGCTAATTGCTATGCCATCGCGTGCAACGTGAGAAGCGGCGATGCGAGATAACTTCCCGCAGACAATCGTGCGCCTGCTCGCGGCGAGGGCGGGTCATCAATGCTCAAATCCGGAGTGCCCGCGACCGACGAGTGGCCCTGCGCAAGCCGAAAATCAATCTGTCAATATTGGCGTGGCGGCGCACATTGCAGCGGCATCGATGGGCGGTCCGCGGTATGACTCGTCTCTGACTCGAGAAGAGCGGCGAAGTGCAGCGAATGGGATTTGGTTGTGCCAGAACTGTGCAAAACTCATCGACTCCGACGTCGAGCGCTTCACCGCCGACAAACTTCGCAAATGGAAGGACGCCGCGACCCAGCGCGCCCTAAGTGAAATCGCAACTTCAACCCGCCCCGCCTCGCGGCAGGTCATCACGATCGAGCTGGACGATGAGGACCGGGAGATCCTTAGTGCGCTGGCGCTGCCTGCCGAAGATGATGTGGACACTGTCGGTCGTCGGCTTGGTGCGGCCGCCGAGCGAGACCTCGAGACTTATCGCAACGTCACGCAGTGGCCCGCACACTCGCTCGCGCTTAATCTGGTGCTGAACCCAGACACCGATCCGCGCCCCATGACGCTCGACGGCTTCGCAGAGGCGATCGGGACCGCTGATGCCATCAATCTCGTATCTGATCCCGGGACGGGGAAAACGACCACGCTAGTTCAACTGGGCGGCACCGTCGCTGCGAAGACGCAAACCGTCCCGGTAGTGGTACCCCTCGGGGAATGGTCCGATCGCGAGGACGATTTTTTCGCATTTCTCTGCCGCCGGAATGCGTTCGGTGCATTTCGGCCTCAGCATTTTCGACAAGCAGCTTACCACGGCCGCCTGGCATTGCTCCTGGATGGTTGGAATGAGCTCGACCCGCGATCGAGGCTGCGCGCAATGCGCGATCTCAAGAGTCTGAAGCGCGAGTATCCGCTCCTCGGAATCGTTATCAGCACCCGCCGGCAGCCGTTGGCTCTCGAGGGGCCCATCATCGAAATACAGGCGCTGACGACTGATCAGCAACTCGAACTCGCTCGCGCTCTGCGCGGGGAAGCTGGAGAAATGCTGGTCGACGAGGCCTGGCGAACGCCGGGCGTCCGTGAACTGGTCACGATTCCCCTCTATCTCACTGCCCTGCTTCTCGGCGCTGAAGAGGCGACGTTTCCACGAACGCGGGAGGAGGCACTGCGCCTCTTTGTTGGACAGCACGAGAGCGCACCGGAGAAGAGGGAGGTTCTCGCCCGCGAGCTCTTCGGCTGCCATCCGCAATTGCTCACCGGGCTCGCCGTGGAAGCGAATCGACTCGCCAACACCGTACTGTCAGACGCCGAGGCGCGCCGCGTCATAGCCGGGGTCGAAGATACGCTGGCCGATAATGGGCTGCTTCGCCCATCGCCGCAGCCCGCTCACGTTCTCGATGTCCTGGTAAACGCCCATACGATCATTCGTTCCGTCAGCGGTGCCGGCAGTGTTTGGTTTCAGCATCAACAATTCCAAGAGTGGTACGCCTCTTTTCACGTCGAAGAATTGATGCGTCAAGCTGCGCACGGTGATGCGACCAGTCGCCGAACGCTCCGCGTCGAGATCCTCAACTGGCCGGCGTGGGAGGAGTCCGTTCTCTTCGCATGCGAACGGATCTCACGGCAGGGGGCCGCCGGCGTAAGTGCAGTGACGCCTGCGATCCTTGACACCCTCGGCGTGGACCCGATGTTGGCTGCAGAAATGATCTACCGCAGCTCCTCCGAGACCTGGGCTCTAGTACGGGCTGAAGTCCTTGCATTCGCGGCGCGGTGGCACGAACCGGGAAAAGTTGACCGCGCGTTTCGATTTATGCTGATGACGGGACGCCCCGAGTTTGGGCCGCGGATCTGGCCCCTGATCACCCATCCGGACAAACAAATCCATTTGCACGCCCTTCGGGCGGCCCCACGCTTTCGCACCTCGATTCTTGGGGACCACGCGACAGGAGATCTCGCGGCCTTGCCTGAATCGATACGGGAGCACGTTATCTCCGAAATCGCCCATAACAGCGGCTTTGAAGGCATTGAGCTGGCTGCGGCGATCGCTAGGACGGACCCGAGTCCCCGAGTGGTCGTCCACATCCTTGAAGCGCTAGCTTTCCGGAGTGCGGACCGCCATGTCGCGGACGTCATGCGCGCTGCATCCGAGGAGGTCTGGAGGCTCGTCGCGCAGAAGCGCTACCCGAAGGAACTGGCCGACGCAGCTCTGAACGAACGTCTGATCGAGCTGCGACGGCGACAAATCAACGAGGAGCGCGAGCCGGCCCGCATTGTGAGCACGCTCGCCGATGAAAATTGTGACACTCCTGACGCGGGAGAGCGCATCGAGGTGCTCCTTCAGTCCCCTGACTTTCCGATCACCACCGATCTGGGACAGTTCGCGGTCGACCGCGCGTTCACGGCATACCCGAGCCAAACGGCGGCGGCTCTTGCCAGTCGTGTAGCCAATGGACTGGCGCTGCCCTTTCGAGGTGAGAGCATGCTTGAATCCGTAGCGACCGCAGACGACGGTCCCATCGTCGCGCTCGCTTTGAATCCAAACGCACCCGATCGTAGCGCTCGCGCCGCCTTTGCACTCATCGGACCCTGTACGGTCGGCGCGATGATGGATGAGTTCTTCGCAATGGACGATGAGTTTCAGCGGCGGGATCGTACATTAAGCCAGACCGAGGTGAAGAGGTACCACCGACTTCAGGATGCCATTGTGGTCTCGCGCGCGAGCTCCTTCATACCGGCACTGATGGAGCGGTCCGAGTCCGCGCAGCCTAGTCGGATATGTCAAATGGCCGCGCTTTTCGCACGACGCGGTAGCATCGACGAAGGCGAGCCGCTCGTGTTGTCCGGCGAGACACGTGAAGCGCTCACGAGCGTCGTGCAGACTTGGATGGGTGCCCTGCTCGCATCCCCAGAGGCCAATCGCCACCAGTTTGCCGATGTGGCGCGCGCGGCGGGTCGGATCGGCGCGCCGAGCCTGGTGCGCGGTCTCAAGCAAATGCTGGATCGCGATCTGACCGATTGGGCGCGCGCGCGCGCCGAGCACTTGCGCTCGCCCCGCCGTGGATCAGTCCCCCCGGACGTTTCGCACAGCTACGTGTTGCAGTACCAGAGAGCCTTCGCAGCAATCGACGGCCGCGAGGTAACAACAGTGCTATACGACTACCTACCGGACTCGCGATTCGGCGTGGATGCGGCCGGCGCGCTACTGGAGAATTGGAAGCGACGGCATGGACCTGCGTCGCGCCGGACGACACCCTGGCGGGACTTCTCCGAAGTTAAGACTCAACGGAGGGCGCGACAGGACCCTGACAATATGCCATCGACTTCTGAGGCTGCAGAGAGAATCTTCGCCGTCGCGCGTGACCTTGGCCAACCCGGCCACGAGGCCACGATTCAGCGCCATGCGATCGCTCTCGGCAGAGTCGGCCTCGGCCTGCCTCATGGGTCGAAGCGAAGGGAAATCGACCAGCTCCTTGCCTTGCCCCAGCCCTACGCAGCTAAACTGGGGCTCTTGACGGCCGCGGCAATTGCCGGAGAAATCCTTCCCGCGGCCACCTTGCTCGCGGGCGTGCGCGAGTTACTCGAGACGGCCCAGACCGAACGGTGGCGCCTGGAGGAGAACCACGGGGAGCTAAAGGGCTGGCTCGTTTTGTTCGCATTTGCGGACATTCCCGCAGCCCTCCTTGAGGCGCTCGACCTAGTGCCCGCGCAATATCGAGAACCGTGGAACCTGCGCGAGGTGCTGACGGCGTTCGCTCAAGGCTCGGACGCGGGAGCACTAGAAGCGCTCGTGGCACTTGCGCGGCGAGACCCCCGCATTGCGCAGCAGTATGAATGGTTCAATGCCGTCGCGACACTCGGAACCGAGGGCGCGGCGGCGGCGCTGCTTCAATCCGTGATTGAGAGCATCCAGCAGGGTCGTGGCGCCGGCGGAGGCGCCGATGCGTGGCGAGTCGCACAGCAGCTCGCGCAATCCGGCCAGGCGTTTCCCCACTTCAGAGAACTCCTGATCCAGCGATACGCACAGATGCAGCCGGGTCCGGCCAAAGGGATCGTGGAGGCGGCTCTGGCGGAGCTCGCGGGCTCGGAAACCATTCTGGCCCTGATCCAAGGCTACGCGACCGATCAGCGCCCCATGGATGGTCGGCTGCATCGCGCCGTTCGAGATCTTGCGGTGGGTCGGCGACCGTCTGAGAATTTTCCAGGAGCTTACGAAGTGTTCGGCGTGCCGCTGATCGCACTCAGACAACAGCTGTTTGAATTGATGCAAGAAACAGACGCGAGATCAGCACTCGCCGAGGCTTCGTTAATCGCGATAGAAGAAGTCCGTGACGAAGCCGGGCGACCCGATGATGAACCCCGCCATCCGCTGATTGAGTCGGGTCTGCCCTGGCCAAGGACCGCCGCTTCTCCCCGCCTATAGGTCTGCTCCGAGAACACTCGAAATCAAGATTGCTTCCGATCGGCAGCAATGCTCTGGCTGTGAAGACGGGCGAACGCATAGCAAGGAGCTTCGCCGAACCATCGCTAAGTCGCGTCGCGTTTCAGTCTGTATATGAGGGCAAGACACGGCTGCGGCTTGAACAATGCGGCATTTCCAAGCCGCAGCCGTGTCTTTACCCTCAGATAAAGGCCCGTCAGTTGCGGGGACACCGAAGGAAAGGATCTTTTTAGCACGCTATGGGTCGGATTACGCTTGCCGATGAATATTGATTTCCCTGCCCGACAGTCGACTAGCCGCGGTTGCTCGGGCATCATTGCCAGCATGGTCTCCCGCTTTCGCCTTCGGATCTCGTTTGCGTCAGCAATTCCGGGAACCGGGGACAGGTTCGGGACAATCTGGCAGAGCACTCAAGATGATGCCGAGCGAGCCGCAACCACCTCCGTCTGAAGCGCCAACCAACGCAAACGTCGAAGCGAGTCAGCGCCGCGAGGCATTGAAACGCGATCGGGCGTTGTGCGCCTATTGCCCCGCTCCGGCGACCACCAGCGACCACGTGCCACCTCGCGGAATCTTCGGTGACCTCCTCAAGACCGACCACTCGGTGCAACTGGTGACGGTTCCCTCGTGCGCCGGCTGCAACCACCCGGAAAGCAAGGACGACACGTATTTTCGCGACGCGATGTTTGTCGCGGCCGCCATGACGGTCAGCGGGTTTCCCGATGCCGTTCGAGATTCTGTAAGACGCTCGCTGGATAGCGCCGGCGGAGATTTTCGGACGCCGATTCAGGCTTTCATGCGAGAGGCGCGCCAGACGTGGGGTGTGGTCGGCGACTCCAACGTTTTGCAGAACGTTCAGGCTGTGCCGATCCGGTGGGATCGAATCACACGAACCGTCGAGCGCACAGCGCGGGGACTATATTGGCACCATCGAGGTGAGCGCGTGCCCGACGAATTTGACGTAACTATCGTCGGGGATAAGGAGCGGCAAGCATTTGGGTTTTTCCGGATCGATGTCTTCCGTGAGACCGCCCAGGCTAGTCTGGGCGGAGCGCGCCGCATCGTTCATGGGGATGTGTTCATGTACAGCATCGCGTTTGCGTCAGACGATCCGCGGATGGCCGTGTTGACGCTTTGTTTCTATCGAAAGGTGATTTTTCTCGCGGTCATCGGGCCACCCGAAGTGCCAACGGTGCTTACACTGCCGTAGTCGCGCTACGCTCGCCGCATGCCGGCCCAAACGAGAGAGCACAGTTGTGGGAGTGGTACGCCATACGAATCGGCGCTGCAACACTGGTGTGGCATGTGCTCTCGCGCTGACCGACCGCGGCCGCGCTTCGCTCGGTGTCCGCGCGATACAGCGTCTCTGGGAATCGGGTCGCGATTTACCGCTTGCTCCATCGTCAGAAATGGGGATGTCTAGGCCAGCGAGCTGCGCTGCGTTATTGACGCAGCAAAGTCGTGACCCTAGTCTCGAAACGCACGCGCTTATGCGCCAGGAGCAACTGATGAAAAGCGATACGTCAGGAGTGGAAGAATCCGAAACACGATGGCCGAGGGACGATGACCGCTTGTTCGTCGAGTCTACGTGGGCGTTCGACGCTCATCTTGTTCGCGACCCCGCAGAACGCTTCTATCGCATGCCCATGGGGTACAAACGAGCCGGCGACCTTCTCATCGATCAGGCGGCTACCAACGTCGTTGATCGCGCTAACGTTATCTATGCGGCCCTCTTCTGCTACCGCCAATCTATCGAGCTTTTCTTGAAGCGCCTGATCGCAGAGTTTGGCAATGGCAGAGCTTACAAAAAGAAACATGTTCACGAACTCAATGTCCTATGGGATAGGTTCATGGATGTTGTCAATGATCGCGCAATAGGCGATCCAAACGGATTAGTCGCAGCGCAGAAACTAATTGCTGAGATGCACATGGCCGATGAGAAGTCCGATGGGTTTCGGTTTCCCACTGATCTCGGTGGTGCAGCGTTCAGCTTCGGCGACAGGGGCATCGATCTGCCAAATTTGCGCGAAGTCATGCAAGGCTTGGTGAACTTCTTCGAGTGTACCGACCTGGCATGGTCGCACCGGGATTCTGCTACCGCCGAATGACTAGCCCCACTGAACACGCCCGTTCAAGGCGCTCTCGATGGGAATGTTCTGAAGACAGTCATTATAACGACCTCTTCCAGCCGGTCGGGGGCCCTCATTAAATCAGTAATTTGCTTGTCGCAGAACTCGCTGGCTTATAGGCTGCGCATGTGAAGGCAAAAAAGAAAAGGAAAGCCAGCGGTCCGACCATCCCCGGCCCACCGGAGGGTGAGTGCATTATTCCGCCCGCAATTCCTAAGTCGGAGCTGCACAAACTCGCGTTCCGACATTCGGAGCTTGAGGCGCAAGCGATAAGAAATTACATGGCGGGTCAGGCTCGCGACGAAAAAGTGTTGCACGTCGAGAAGGTTGCCAGCGAGCGCATTCTTGGGCGCGAGCACGACGTTTGGGACGTGCACACCGACAAAGAACGCTGGTGGGTGGTCACAAGCCCGACCAATCTTTATTCTCAGACGCTCATGCCGAGCCTTGATTACACGCTGTCATTTCATATTGGATTAATGGCTCGTGTCGAAGCTCACCGCGAGCCAGAGGGTTCCGAAGCAGAGCAAGAATTGTTGTTGGTCACCAATCGGAAATTGGTACAGGCGAGCGAAGCATTCGACCAGGCCGACGAGGCGGAAGAATTTCAGGCCGTGGGCATGCAGTGCCGAGAGTGCCTTCTGACGCTTATACGCGAGCTGGTCGATGAGAGTGAGAGTGCACAAGGCGACGATTTGCCGAAGGCAGCCGATTTCCCGGCGTGGAACGAAAGGATTTGCAATAGCCTCGCCCCAGGTGGTTCCGCTGAATATGTTCGCGGGTACCTGAAGACCACCGCCGAACGCGCCTGGCGGTTGGCAAATTGGCTGACCCACGCGACTAACGCATCCAGGGCAGACGCGGAACTGACCTTAAGTGCCGTTTCACACGTCGTCGGCAATTATGCGACGTGGGTTGTGCGGAAGAAGGCATCCGCGCCCGAACGATGCGAGCGCTGCAAGTCTTACCGGATAACGGTCGATTGGCGTCCCGACGTCGGAAGCATCTATGTCCCCCGCTGTGAGGCGTGCGGCGCAGAGAAGCGACCCCCGAAAAGGCGGAGCCGAAGTACATAGCTGGTGCTGCCTCCACCCACCCGAGTCTTGCGCGTCGGTCGCCGGTTAAGTATCCCTGTGCGCGCAACGTTGGGGTAAGCCTGATTTCCGTGCCAGGAGTGCCGGTAGAAACACAGTGTTTTTCCCGAGGATCACGGGTGCCTTCCTTGCAAGCTATTGATTGAGGCTGGGTTTCTGTTCCGCGAAAAACGTCAAAATTCATTGAGAAAAATAGCGTGAATGAAGTGATTTTCGCGCGGCGATTTGCGCGCCATTCCTGCAGGAATAGTGGCTATTTCCAATCGAGCAGAAAGTTGCGAAAAACCCGCAGGATATGAACACCGCGCTCTATAATTCTCGACATTGTCAATCGGCACTGTCGGCACCAGAATCAAGGGGAGGCCACGTCGTGCGCGCCTTCGTGCAACTGCGTGAGCTGCTCGCCTCCAATACCGCCCTGCCTCGCAAGCTCAACGAGCTTGAGGGCAAGCTGAAGAACCATGACGAGACGATCACCGCCATCCTCTCGATCATTCGCGAACTCATGAACCCGCCGCTGCCCAGACCGTGTGGCCGAGCGTCCGAGGTAGAAGAGTTTTTTATCCAAACATTCCCATAAGAGGGGCGATAATGGACGTCTTCAACGATGGTGGTCCGCCCGGCAGCAACCGGCCAGGTAGGCGACTGGGAATTTCAATGATGGGAGAGATCAGCAGTACAACAAGGCGCCACTTATTGGTGAGCGGCTTGTTTCTTCTCGCGCGCCATGCCTTGGGATCCACGAGCACCAACCCGGTGCCGGCCTCGCAAGATAATGCCAGCGTCGATTATGGCAGGGCCACGCTTCCACGGGGGATTCGTTCTCGCCGGATCGACACAAACAATCAAGTGGTTCTGCATATTCTTGAGGCTGGCTTCGATTCCCCGGGCAGACCTTGCGTTGTGCTGCTGCACGGCTTTCCAGAGCTTGCTTATACGTGGCGCAACCAAATGCTTCCCCTCGCCAACGCTGGATATCACGTTATTGCGCCGGATGCGCGGGGCTATGGCCTTAGTGCTTCGCAACCAGTGGCCTACAGCGATAGTCTCATGCCGTATTCCATATTCAGTCGTGTTAGCGACGTGCTCGGTCTCGTCCGCGCTTTGGGACACGAGAAGATCGCCATGGTCGTCGGACATGACTGGGGAGGGCCCACCGCACAATGGTGCGCGCGATTGCGCCCGGACGTCTTTCGGTCTGTCGTTTCGATCAGCACCCCCTTCTTTCGCGCGCCGACACTGCCACTCAATACGGCAACGCACTCGGCTGCTGTGGGAACCGACGTCGATATCGACAAGGATCTCGCGGCTTTGCCAAGGCCGCGTAAGCACTACGCTACTTATTGCGCTTCGCGTGAGGCAAACGAGGACATGTGGCACGCGCCGCAGGGCATCCATGCTCTGCTGCGCGAGCAATTCTATTTCAAAAGCGCCGACTGGGAAGGGAACAAGCCGTTCCCGCTAAAATCAGGGACGGCATCTGAATTCGCCAAAATGCCAACGTACTACATCATGGATCTAAACAAGGGAATGGCAGAGACGATGGCTGAACATCAACCGTCGTCAGACTATATCGCCGCGTGCCAGTGGATGACTGAGGCGGATCTCGACGTTTACGCGGGGCAGTTCGCGAAGACCGGCTTCCAAGGAGGGCTCAACTATTATCGGGTCGATGCTGATGACGCACTTTGGAACGAGCAACACAGCTTTGCGGGCAAAACGATTGATGTTCCCGCCTGCTACATCGGCGGCGCCAGGGAATGGGGCATCTATCAGAGCCCAGGTGAGTTCCAAGCAATGAGCAAGGCGTGCACGCGGCTTCAGGGCACGCATCTCGTCCCCGCCGCAGGCCATTCAGTTGTTGAAGAGAAACCTGGTCCAGTTAATCGGATTCTTATCGAATTTCTAAACAAGGCCACCATTGGCTAGAACGGACGGACCGCCTCAATCGGCATTCTCGATCTTTCCCATAAATGTCGGATTGGGAAAGTACAAATCGCAAATTGCGAAATTTAGGGGAAATCCCGCGATTTCCAATTTTATGCGAACCCCTGAAAATGGGAAAGTAGCGGACCTGCAGATCGACCAGCAGGGTTCTCAGGCCTTGGCAAGCGTGGCTTTGCATATTGGATAGCGGCGACATCCCCAAAATTCACTTCCGAAGTTTGTGCCGCGCTTTGCGACCCTGGCTATCATCGGTTCATTACATTGCGGGCATGTCGGCGTCGATGTACTAATTGTATTCGCTGGCGCCCTCAGTGAAGCGGCTCGTGAATTCGTCGGTTGCTGAAGCAGCGCCCGCAGCGCCTTGCCGTCGATCAACTCAATGTTGCGCCCGGCCGCAAACGCGATCGCATCGCGAGTAAAGCCACCGAACGTCACGACATAGCCGCCGGCGGCGTGTTCGGCGGACATGACCCCATACAACTCGCGCACGATGGTGACGGGGACTTGCTGAGCTCGCCACTGCTTACACTGCACGAGGAAGCGCTCCTGGCCTCGAGCCAAAATGAGATCCACGCCGCCGTCTGGGGCGGCGCCGCCTTTTTCCGTCACTTTGAACCCGCCTTGCCGAAATCCCTCTGCCACCAGGCTCTCGAATTGCTGCCACGTGAGCGATGCCACGGCCGGGCCGTTGGCGGCCCGGGTGTTGTCGAGTAGGCGGATCGACCGCGATCTTTTGAAAAACGACACCGCCGCGCCCGATGAGAAAGGCCGGTGGCACCACAAACTGCAAGAGGAATGCGCCGACGTGAATGGCTTGGTAAATGACGACGCCACCCATGTCGGCGACCGTGGTGACGGTGGATGCGGGCGCAAACGCTGCCGCGAGGAGATGCAGGGCGAGAAGACTGATGCCGGCCACCCCAAGCGATACCTTCCAGGGGAGCCTCGAGGCGACCTCCAACAGATCGGTGAAGGTGACGGGCTGTCGGGCTCGAGCCATGGTGCTATTTCCATCAGGGAGGTTGGGTGAGTCCGTGAGCGTGACAGGCGCCGGCAGGTGATGACTGAGACCGGGGTCACGTCGGCGAGAAGAGCGCGACGGTAGGCCATGGCGGTGGCGATTCTATCTTTGGCGCCAACTCTTGATAACCTTTTTTTGGGAGTAAGTGCGTATCCGCCCCATTTTTGACTGCTGATTCCGTTTGAGAGACCAAATAATCCCAGCACCGTTAACGTACAGCGGATCATCAAATTCCTCCTTGGTTTCGCACTTTAACGCCGAACTGGATGTATGTACAGTTCCTCGGTGAAGCCGCTAAACATCGACAAACTGAGTGATGAATTTGGTCAGTACGAGATCCTGCTGACCTGTAAATGCGGTCATACCCGCCGCTGCTACCCACACACCCTCGCCGCCTTTGCTGGTTGGGAAGCCAAACTCAATGATGTGGTCAAGCGGATGCGCTGTACCAAGTGCGACAAGAAGTTATGCATGGCGAAAACAATGCGTGAGACAGCGCCGCGCGGGCACAAGAGTCACTGACAATAGACATTATAGTGTCTAGACACCGACCATTCTCTCCAGCAGGATCGTTCAATGAACACGATGCCTGAGCGATTACACGATGCAATTGAGAATGAACGCTGCAACCTGTCCAGGGCCGAAGCCTTGTTGGGTTGCGTGGCAGATTCCATAGAATATGGTGATAAGGATCTCACGACCACACCTGACTACACAGAAGTGGTCAAACTTGCTCGTGAGTTGGTGCGCGCATCCATAAACAAGCTAGATTCACTGTACCTCGACGGACTACTCACCGATTCCTAGCCTTCAATCTTGCGTGACTTTAAGTCACACTCGTGCGGGCCAAAAAGGCACTTGAGAGGACCGTATTCATCTGAGTTAATTGAATTTGGCGCACGGGATAGCAAAAGGAGTTGGCCCATGTCGAGATCCCACCAGGCAGGCTCCGTGGAAGGAAACACTTGGAAGTCGCCGACGGTGCCGTCGGTCCCGAAACTCTTAGACACTATGGTTCGCTTCGCTTTCGCGCTCTCGCTGCCGGCTGTGTGCCAGCGCTCACTGGCCACCCAAAAGCCAATAGGCGCCAGAGATGAAGAATCCCTCGCGCCATCACGACATTGCGAAGTGTCTATGACGAACTCGCCCGACGCTATAGGGTCTGCGCCCGTAGACCGCGATCGAGGGCAGCTGCTCGGCCGCGGTGACCCTTGGGGTGAACTTAAATATTCCCCGACGGCGATTTCAAGCGTGTCGACGAAATCACGGTGGCCATCTTCCCATTCGCGCGGCGCGGAGAATCGTGTGGTCTATGGCGTGCGACCCGAGCGACTTGAGATCGGCTTCGGTGTCGCGAGATGGGGCTCATTTCATTGCGTTCGATCGGATTCGACTCGCCCCATCTATTTTAGCCGTCTGCTGAAATTCCTACTGAGCAAGGGAAGATCGCGAGAGGACGCTGAAGATCTGATCCAAGAAGCCATGCTGCGCCTTCATATGTATGCCAAAAACGACGTGGTCGTGAATCCGGAGGCCTTTCTGCGACGAACCCTACTCAATCTGGCCATCGATCGTTATCGCCACGATCGCTTTGGATCGCGCCTCGAAGTGCCGATCGAGGACATCGATCGGCAGAATCCGCTGATCGCGCCTGATCCTGCGCCAGAGCATATTCTCGAATACCAGCAACGCCTAAAGGGATTCACGAACTTATTGGATGCGGTGAATCCGCGGACACGAGAAATATACATTGCGCACCGAGTTGGTTACAGCTATGCGGAAATCGCCGCCGAGATGGGCATCGCCGAAATTACAATTAAGAGGCACGTTGCACGTGCGCTGTTAATCATCAAGGAGCATGGGCTCTCGGAGCGAACAAGCGATCCTGAGACTCGCGACTGATCCACTTAAACTCGAATGCAGGCGCCTCCCAAGGACCATCTGACGGCCCGCACAGCGGAGTCTCCAACCGTTTGCCGTCAAACGAAGAGATTTCGTCACTCCGCGGAAGCAAAAGTATGTCACTCCGTGGCCGGCCAGACCGGTTTCGCTTTCGAAGCTCCCGCAAGCTGTTGATTCTTCGTCGTCTTAGACAACAATACTGTCACTCGTTGGCAAATTTGCGCATACCAATCTCGGAAATGACGGTTTTCGCAGCGAATCCTCAATGACACGCATGGAATTCCTGCTGCTCGTGCATAGCGCGCCGCAAAACTACCCATTACAAGTGACGCTTTCATTGCGTCTTGAATGCAAGTGACGACATTGCTGTCTTCAACAAAGACAAGAAAACTGTCACTGCCGAAGACAGTATCCAGCGAAAACAGCTATTTTTCTAGGATCTCGGCGAAATCACTGCGGTGACACTTTTGCTTCGCTTCACGCGTGTCGAGGACGAACCCGCCTTCGACGGCATGGGAGCGACGAACTGATCGGCCGACGGCACTTCGTTCCCGCGAGGCCTCTCTCGACTGCTACGGTTCTTCCATTAACCGACCGGTCCACACCAGATGCGTTTGCACCTCCGCGACATCCTGTCGATCGAGAGCCCCGAGCAGATTGCCGAGCCGGGTCACTCCGACGAGGAGTTCATAACCAATATTGGTCCCCATGACATCGCCGCTGACCATGACCGGTGGGGCTAGCCAAGACTGGGCATCGCGCCAATGATCGAGGACCTCCGTGCGATCATCACGAATTCCAAACTGCGCCGCCCGGTCACGCGCTTCATCGAGTGCATATTGATAGCCGCGATCTACGCGAACATGTCGCAAAGCGATGCCG
>Ga0182030_10002249_pt1 | contig 40871 bp, 27 predicted proteins | sample 812S3MmetaG_FD_121299 | JGI IMG/M metagenome (GOLD analysis project Ga0182030, IMG submission 121299) | Permafrost microbial communities from Stordalen Mire, Sweden - 812S3M metaG (Illumina Assembly) | ecosystem: Environmental > Terrestrial > Soil > Wetlands > Permafrost | place: Sweden...
TATGATGCGCAGTTTGGCCGCGGCCAGGGCGGCGTCATCGATATGACCCTCAAGTCGGGCACCAATAAACTGCACGGCGATGTGTACGAGTTCGCTCGCCGGACCTGGATGGATGGCAATACCTGGGTCAATAACAACACCATCGTCAATGGCGCGCCCGTGGCCCGGTCCGAGCACAAGCAGGATCAGTTCGGCTTTGAGCTTGACGGTCCCGTCGTTGCCCCCAAACTCTACAATGGCCGCGATAAGGCCTTTTTCCTTTTGCAATTTGAAAACTGGGACGAGACCGAGCCGAACACGGTAACCACCTCTGTACCCATGGCTGGTTGGGCGGGCGGCGACTTCAGCAGCGCCACCTACTACAACGCCGCATCGCAGTCGTTGCAGCCGCTGACCATCTACGATCCGCTGACAGTCGCACAGGACCCGGTCACGGGCCGCTGGTTGCGCCAGCCATTCGAAGGCAACAAGATTCCGACGGCCACCCTCAATACACCCGGCTCTCAGGTGGCGCAGAAGATTCTCTCCTATCTGCCGCCGCCGAACGTTGCGCCCCGCGCCGGCCAGAACCCCTTCTATGACAACTACGTTATCCCTGAACCGATCAAGACGATCTATCGCAATGCCCTCGCAAAGTTGGACTACAACCTGACCTCTCGCGACCGCTTTACGCTGCGCTTCGGGTACTGGGAGCGTCGCGGCGCGTGGAATCAAAATGGTCTCTCGGGCGCGCCAGCCCAGGCATATCCCAACGGATCGCGCAACTCCACCTTCGCCACCGAAGAAGTGCACACCTTTACGCCGAACATGGTGCTGGACTTCAAGGCAGTGGTCACCACCTTTATTCAGATCAACCTGGGCGGAGCGCAGGGCTTCGATCAGACCACGCTCGGATTGCCGGCTAGCCTGGTGTCTCAGTACAACGGTCTCAACAACTACTTCCCGAGCATCGGCCTCAGCGGCTTCACCGGGATGGGCAACACGGGCGGCAACATCAGCCCGGCCTACGCGTTGGCCGTGAACCCGGCCCTCACCTGGATCAAGGGCAGGCACACCTTCCACGGCGGCGTGGATCTGCGCGCACTGCAGCAGATCAACAAGCAGGTGGGCGGCGGCATCAGCTTCAGCAGCAGCAACAACTGGACGGAAAATGGCTGGAACTACAGCGGCGGACCTACGACGCAGACCGGAAGCTCAATCGCTTCGTTCCTGCTGGGTACGCCGGACTCGGGCAGCGTGAGCATCAACTCCCCGGTTTACTGGTCGGAGCGCTACTTTGCTCCGTTTGTTCAGGACGACTGGAAGGTAACTCACAAGCTGACGTTGAACCTCGGCGTCCGCTGGGATCTGAACGGCACGCAGTCGGAGCGTAACAACCGCGGCAACTATGCTTTCGACACCACTACTGTCAATCCGGTCTATTCGCAGGTCAATCAAGCCCTGTTGCCCGCAGGGACCAAGCTTCTGGGCGGTCCGACCTTCCTCGGCGTCAACGGCGCTCCGCGCAACTTCATTCCGATGATCAAGTCGAATGTGCAGCCGCGCATTGGCTTTGCGTATGCGCTGGACAACAAGACGGTCGTTCGCGGCGGCTACGGCATGATGTTCCGCAACCCGATTCCGGGCGACAACAATCTCGGCTTCTCCGCGGGCACGCAGTATGTCGGCAGCTTTGACAACGGCATCCACCAGAGCGGAACCACCATCGACAATCCCTTCCCCACCGGCATCCTTCAACCGACGGGCGCGAAGCTGGGGTTGGAGACCGGTCTGGGTCAGGGAACGTGGTTCATCAACCCGCACTACAAGACGCCGCGGTACGAGAGTTTCTCGCTGGGCGCGGAGCGTCAGTTCCTGAAGAGCGACCTGGTCAATGTGACTTACTCGGGCAGCCGCAGCACCCGCCAGGACAGTTCCGACAACATCAACCATGTGAGCATCGCAGCGATGGAAACGTGCTCTCCAATCTTCGGCGGAGATCCCAATTCCTCGGCCTGCGGCGCGCAGAATGCCAATCCGTACTTTGACGTGCCAGCGTTTGCGGGCAGCAGCTTCTACAGCTCGACAACGCTGCCGGCCAGCGAATTCAGCCGCGCGTTTCCGGAATTCAGCGACGTTACCGAGTATCAGTTGAATGAAGGCCGTTCGTGGTACAACTCGCTGCAAGTGACGGGCACGCACAAGATGGGCCAGGACCTGACGTTCCACGGCACTTGGACATTCTCCAAGACCATGAACTCGGGCGGCTTTACAGACGGTAACTATCGCATCCTGTCACGCAGCATCGATGGCAGTGACATCACGCACCGCGCAACTCTCTCGGGAGTTTACATGCTGCCGGTCGGGCGCAATCGCCGCTTGCTGGGAAACAGCAACAAGCTGGTCGACGCGGTGATCGGCGGCTGGGAACTGGCCTCGCTCTACATCTTCGAGACCGGCCATCCCTGGAACTTGAACGGCGCCGGTCTGAACTATCTGCACAACGCCGCGGTTTCTCATCGTTCCGATCCCTCCATTCCCGGCTCGATCCGTGGCGCCGCGCCTTGCGTCGCAGGTTGGAATGAGCTCGCAGAGTTCAACTGGGTGATCCAGCCCTTCCCGGAGGCCTCGTCCTGCAAGACCGGCGCGGGTGTCTACAACTACGACTTCATCCAGCAGGCTCCGTATGGCCCCAACCAGAACATCGTCTACTCGGGGATTCGCATTCCCAACTTCAATCAGATTGACGCCAACCTGTCGAAGAACTTCCATCCGACGGAGCGGTTCACGGTTCAGCTGCGCCTGGAAGGCTTCAATGTGGTCAACCACCCAGTCTTCCAGCAGAACTACGACACCAATCCTGGGGACTCGCAGTTTGGAACGATTCTGAAGCAGTGGGGACAGACGAACGTGCCGCGTCAGGGTCAGCTCGCTGTCAAGCTGCTGTGGTAATTTCCGCGCGCGTGCCTAAGCGGCACGCGCGCTCCAACACATTTGGAGGCTTTATGTATCGCTCAGACAAAAAAACAGGCTGGCTCTTCTTTGTCGGCTTGCAACTGCTGGCTGTGGCTCTGCTCATGCAGTTGACCGCCTGCTCCGGCGGCGGATCGAAAACTTTGGTTGTCAGCTCCATCACTCCGGCGACCGTACCGGCTACCGGTGGAGTGGTAAGCTTCACCGGCAATAACTTTACCGCCGACACTGTGGTCAAATTCGGTGGCGTGTCTGGCACTGTGTACTACGGCGGTCCCACGCTGCTTACGGCCACTGCTCCGGCCAACACAAGCGCCAGCGCCGTCGACGTCGTGCTGAACAGTCCCGAGAACGGTACGGTGACGCTTTCCAAGGCGCTGACCTATCAGGCCCCTGCGACGACGCCGGTGGTTTCTTCGGCGCCTATCTGCACCGGAACGGTTTGCACCTATGCGGCAGCAAGCCCGCAGAGCACGCTGACCGGCAACGCCGACATCACCGGCTGCAGCGGATGTGTTGGTGGCGTGAAGGTGGGCAACCTCGGCGGTCCCAGCTATGTCACCATCAACGACATCTCCGCGTCGGCCACCGGCACCTACACCATGAGCGTCTATGGCGTCGATGGCGACGGCATTGGATCAAGCGGACGCAACCTCACCGTTGCCGTCAATGGCTCTACCACGTTGCAGACGGTTGATATCGTCGGCGCCAGTTGGGGCGCAACCTCGCCCGGCCAAACCATCCAGGTGCAGCTCAACAAGGGCAGCAGCAACTCAATTCAGTTCGGAAACGCGAATGACTACGCGCCCGATCTAAACTACATTGTCATCAGCCCCAACACGACGGCGGCCCAGCCTGCCTGCACCAGCGCCGTCTGCACCTACGATGCCGCCAGTTCCAGCAACACGCTCGTTTCTCCCGCTGGGATTTATAGCTGCAGCGGCTGCGCGAGTGGCTACAAGGTCGGCGGCTACGATGGTGGTAACGGCTCTCTGACCCTCAACAATGTCTATGCTGCGACCGGCGGCACCTACAATTTGACCATCTATGGCGTCGGTGGTGGCGGCGACCGTACGGTCACCTTTGACGTGAATGGAACCAACGCTCAGTCGGTCACGATCAAGGGCAACGACGGGAACTCCGACTCGGTCCCTGTCACCGTCCAGGTGCAGCTCAATCAAGGCAGCAATTCGCTCAAGTTTTATACCTTGCCCAGCGACTACAGTCCGCAGTTGGACTATTTTGTCGTCAGCCCCTTGCCGCAGTGGACGCCCATCGGGAGCGGTTCGGCACAGATCAACTACGACGTGAACACGGGCCTGGCCTCGTTCGTCTACGACGGCTCGACCATCATCTCCAACTTCTTCAGTCAGGTGATGCTGGGCGGCACTCCCGTGGCGAGCACCTCTTCCAGCTACACGCGCGCGATCTCCGAGGGAGCCAACGGAGAAACCGACGTGACGCTGACAGCCAAAGACGGCACGCCGACGATGGTGCAGCGTTTCATCATGACCAACCAGAACTACCTCCTGGTCCAGGTGGAAATGGAGGGCACCAGTCTGAGCAGCAATTCGATGGCGCCGATCGTTACCACGCAGCCCGGGTCGATTAAGCTGCCCAACACTCCTACGGACCCGCGCTTCCTGATTGTGCCGTTCGACAATGACAGCTTCAGAACCTACAACGACGCCTCCACGTATAACAGTCTGACCATGGCCTCCAGTTATGAGGTCGGCGTCTTCCACGACGGCGGCAGCCGCAACGGGTTGGTGCTCGGATCGGTAACCCACGACACCTGGAAGACCGGTGTCATTGGCAACGCCGCCTACGGCACCTTCGGGATGGATACCATCGACGTGGTCGGCGGATTCGCCGCACCGGAAGATCAGTTGCCGCACGGTGCCGTCACCGGCAGCACCATTGCTTCGCCGATCGTGATGGTGGGCTTCTACACCGACTGGCGTAACGGCCTGGAGCAGTATGCCACCATCAACGCGCAGTACGCGCCCAAGTTGGCCTGGACCGGGAAAGAACCAACCGGCTGGAGCAGTTGGGGCCATGTGCAGCAGCAAATCGTAGTTGGCACCGCGCTTCAGGACGCCACCTACATGCACACGGATCTACCCAGCCTCAGCAACCAGGGCGTCCAATATCTCAGCCTCGACGCCAACACCGGCTGGTCGGACACGCAGTCGCAAGAACTCGTCACCAAGGCGCACAGCCAAGGGCAGAAGGTAGGCAACTACTGGACGCCGTGGGTATGGTGGAACAGCGACAACCCGCTCTCAGAGAACGACCTCTCGGGTCTCGTCGAGGGCTCCAACTACACGTACGGTGACATCGTGATGCGTGACCAGCACGGCAATCCGCTGCGGCTCTGGGACGGTGGCTATGCCCTCGATCCAACGCATCCGGGTACGCTGCAACGCCTCGACTTCTACTACCTGAGGTTCAGCACCAATGGCTTTGACGGGATCAAGCTCGACTTCTTGAGCCACGGCATCGTCGAAGGCGGTTCCAACAACGGACAGCACTACGTTCCCACCATCCAGACCGGAGTCCAGGCCTACAACTATGGCATGGCCTATCTGGCCAAGAAGTTCGGCGCGACCATGTTCATCGATGAGTCGATTGCGCCGATCTTCCCCTACCAGTACGCCCATGCTCGTCGCGTCTCCTGCGACACGTTTGGTGGAATCGGAAGCCCCAGCACCTCCAACAGCAGCGGCGGCACGACCTCCTACGAGATGAACTCGGCCAGCTACGGCTGGTGGCTCGCAGGTCGCCTCTACAACTACAACGATCCCGACCAGATGGTTCTGGAAGGCTTTACGCAGTATGAAAACAAGAGCCGCGTGACTTCGGCTGCAATCCAGGGCTACATGCTGGATGGCGACGACCTCACCGACTCGGTGGCGCCGGCGCTGGCGCAGACGTGGCTGACCAACAGCAGCATCAATGGTCTGGGCAGCCTCAACCTCAACTTCCGCCCGGTGGACGGAAGCACAGGTGTGGGCCCCGTGAATGTGTTGGTCGCCAACAGCGGCTCAACCTATTACCTGGCGGTCTTCAACTACGACGGCAGCAACTCCACAACCGTAACAGTTGACCTGGGACGCGCCGGCTTGAACAGCGCCGCAACCTACAAAGTAACCGATCTGTGGACGGGCGCTGCCTCTTCGGCAAACAGCAGCCTGCAGGTCGACCTGAACCCTGCTGAAAGCACCATCCTCAAACTGCAGTAGCATGTCTCACAGGGAAGGCCAGTGCCAGTTGTACGGCACTGGCCTTTTCTTTCTTTGCAGATTGATTTTTCATAGGTAGGCTCCGTGTGGAGTGACTACAATTGGGCCAAATGCGCTTCGCGGCGAGCCGTGAGAATTGCTGAGCCGCTTACGGAGATGTTGCCGATTAGGGAGTCCTCCAATCACGAAAGCGCCCGCGTTCAGCAGGCGGAAAATGTGCCGGACTTATCGAGAAAATAGGGAGAAGACAATGATGAACCAAAACCCCGATCTATTGACCCCAGCTTCAGGAGATTTCAACGGCGTGTTTACGCCCCTCCTTGTGCCATGGGATGAGAACGGCCAGGTGAACGAGACTGAGTTACGCCGATTTGTTCCATGGCTAATCGATAACGGCGTTCGCGGCGTCTATGCGAATGGCTCCATCGGCGAATTCCCTCGATTGAATTCTGCGGAACGCCGCCGCGTGGTGAAGGTGGTGTGTGAAGCGGCAGTGGGGCGCGCACCGGTGCTTGCCGGAGCGGGAGAGGCGAACGTAGCTGAGACACTCGACGCGTGTGCCGCCTATGCAGAGTATGGAGCGCGTGCGGTTGCGGTTGTTTCGCCGTTTTACTATCGCCTCGACGCAAGCTCAGTCTATGCGTACTACGCCGAACTTGCCGCTCGCACACCGATCGACCTGTTGCTCTATAACATCCCGGCGTTCGCAAGTCCCATCGATGTCAGCACGTTCCGCAAGCTCGCCGAGTTTCCTCGCATCATCGGCATCAAGGACTCGACCGGCGATGTCGGCGCGATGATCAAAATGATTACGGCGGTTCGTCCGTCTCGACCGGACTTCGCTTTCCTTGCCGGATGGGAAGCCGTATTTGCGCCCATGTTGGCGATTGGATGCAATGGCGGTGTGGTCGGCAGCAGCAATGCCGTACCGGAGATATTGTGCTCGATTTTCGACGCCGTTCGCTCGGGCAATCTCGACCGGGCCATGCGAACCCAATACAAATTCAATCCCTTGTTTTATGCCATGCTGGACGGTCTGCCGTTTCCCGAAGGAATTCGCGCGGCGGCGCAATGCAGGGGATTTCAATTTGGCAGGAGCCGGCAGCCGATGACTGCGGATCAAGAGTCAGAACTGGTGGCCCGGCAGAAGGAAATCAGAGCAGCCATCGAGCAGTTGCTGGCGTGGAGTCGCGATGCGTCCGCCGACTTGCAGACTGCATGATTATTTGTTCTAGCGGTTACCCGCGGCGATCATCGTGGTCGCCGCGGCCAGCAGTGCGAGCCCAGCCCACAGGCCTCGCTTTGCGGCCGCAGGAGCGCTTTTCCATTCGCCCGTCAGCACGCCTGAGAGGTTGGCAGTGATGATCATAAATATCTGAAACAGCGCCCATCCGACCGACGTTCCAAGAATCCCCAGGTAGACCGAACTGACGCCGTAGACGGCGAACGCGCCCATCCATAAGACGCCCATCAGGCATCCGAACCAGACATCCGGACGCCACGCGCTGCGGAAGTGTTTCCATGTGCGGTTGCGAGAGAGCAGCCAGCACGCGTAGGCCGCGTTGGGGATCAGCCCGCCCAGCAAGGCGATGGGCCACACCGCGTAGCCAGCCGCCTGCGCGGATGCGCCCTGCCGTACCGCTTCCCGCGCGATCCCCTGGCCGAAAGCGAACGCAAAGTTCAGCATCGGCGCCATCAGTCCGCAGAGCACCGCAATCGCCAGCGCTCCCGCATAGCTTCCACTTTGATTGACGGAACCTTCGCGCATCTTGCCGGCGCGCGCGGAAACCGCAATACCCAAAACCATGATGGCAACGCCGGAGAGGATCAGTGCGCCGCGTCCAGTGGCGATGATCTCGCGATTCTTCACGAACAGCGGCACCAGCGTTCCGAGCAGTGCCCCGAGTCCGACGATGATGGCATATCCAAGCGCCATGCCAAGACGCGCAATGGAGAGCCCGAACAGCACCTGCGCGATTCCCCATCCGAAGCCAAACACCAGCGGCGCGATGAATGCGCTGGCCGGCAATGCCGCATACACATGGACGACGTCATGCAGCAGCGTAATCGCCAGGGCCCAGGGAAGAATTGCCAACGACACCACGGTGAAGACCAGCCAGGTGTTTTCCCACGGCCAGCGCCTGGCGAACTTCATGGGCAGCATGGAACTGCCGGAGCACAGGCCTGCGACCAGTGTCAGCAGCAGGCCGATCCAGAGCGTGAGTGGCATTTGGTTACTCTTTCAAATCGCATGAAAGACCGGGAACTTCAGGCGTCCGATACACGCCACCCTCGACACACGCCGGATGCACGAGGTACTGGCGCAAATGGTGGATGTGTTCGAGAAAAATTGCCTCGTGGTCCATGGCAATGTGATTGAACAGGACCAGGTGCTGATGAATTTGGCCCATGTCGCCCACATGCGGCACCACAGGCAAACCGAATTTGCGGGCCATCAAACTCACCGTCAGGAACTCCGACACGCCCGCCAGACGGGTACAGTCGGCCTGGACAAAATGGATAGCCTTGGCTTGCATGTAGTTCTTGAACAGTACGCGGTTAGGCACGTGTTCGCCAAGCGCCAACCGAACGGGTGCGACGCTGGCGGCCAGTTTGCGGTGCGCCTCGATGTCGTCCGGATGCGTGGGTTCCTCAATCCAGTAGGGATTGAAGGCAGCCAAAGCATGGCACATGTGTTCCGCTTCGCGCAGGCGCCACTGCTGATTGGCGTCGAACATGATGCGGCAATCGGGTCCGACGATCTCGCGCAGCATGGCGGCGCGGCGCAAGTCGCGGTCACCATCGGGTGAACCAACCTTCAATTTGAATGCGCGAAAGCCCGCTTCGAGTCCCACCTGCACATTCTTGCGCACGCGGTCGTCCTCGTACATGAACCACCCAACGGAGGTGTCGTATCCCGGGTAGCCGGAACTCAGGATGCCTTCGCGACTCTTCCTTGTGCTGCGATGATGTTCGAGAATGCCAAGCGCATCGTCCGCGCTCAGCACATCCTCAACGTAGCTGAGATCGAGCAGCGCCACCACTTGCGTCGAAGTCAGATCGAGCAGCAGGCGCCACAGGGGCAAGCCGCGCGACTTGGCCCACAGGTCGAAGCAGGCATTCACCACCGACGCGAGCGCCAGGTGAACAACGCCCTTGTGCGGACCGAGCCAGCGCAGGGACGGATCGTCCGCCAGGCGCTGTGATACCGCGCCGAACTCCGCCATAAGTTCCTCGAGCTCGCGTCCGACAAGTGTTGCCGTCAGTTGCTCGATGATGTCGCACACCACGCGATTGCCATTTCCCATGGTCAGAGTGATGCCGCAACCGGTCAGGCCGCAATCGGTATGAAGTTGCGTCACTGCGAATGCATATTCTCCATTGGTATGAACTGCATCAGACCCGGCCCCATTCAACAAGGCAAAGCGGCGGTCTTGCGCGTCCGCGCGCGTAATTGTTACGGCTTTCATCGTCTATACCCCAGTTCCGCTCCGCCACTGACGGGCAGGATGCATCCGGTGATGAAGCGCGCCCGCTCGGAGAGCAGAAACACGGCGGCGTCCCCTATAACGTCGCCGTGCGGGCAGTAGCCCAGCGCGTGAATTCCGTCGAGATATGTATGGATGCTGTCCGGATCGGGCTGCTCGGCAGCCCATTTCTCCAGCATCGGCGTCCATACGCCCGCGGGGCACACCGCATTCACGCGGATGCCGAAAGGCGCATAATCCAGCGCCATGCACTTGGTAAGAGAGATCATTGCGCCTTTGGTAGCGGCGTAGACCGCGTGGCTGCCCTGTCCGATGAGGCCTACCATGCTTGCGGTATTCAGAATGGCGCCGCGGCTCTGCTTGAGCGCGGGCAAAGCTGCGCGCGTAGTCCAGAAGATGCTTTTCAGATTTACCGCCATCAGGCGGTCCCACTCCGCTTCTGAAGTGGCGTCGAGCGACTTCGAAGGAGAGGATACGCCGGCGTTGTTGTGTACAGCGTCGATGCGGCCGAAGTGCGCCAGCGCGGCCGCCACAGCGCGCTCGACAGAGACGCCATCGGATACGTCGCATTCCACAGCCAGCGCTGCAGCACCCAGATCCGTCGCAGTCTGACGCGCCTGATCGAAATCAACATCCGCGATGACCACCGACGCGCCTTCGCGTGCGCAGGCCAAGGCGCATTCGCGGCCGATTCCGCTGGCAGATCCGGTTAGAAAAACTACCTTGTTCTCAAGCAGCATTGGTGACACACTCCTCGATCTTTCGTTCAATCTCCACCAGCGCATCCGCAATCGGCGTTGTTCCCGTCATGGCGGCGCGCACCGTCCGCCAGATGACACTCTCGATTTGCGGGTAATAGCTTAACTTCGGTGGTATGAGAAGGTCGTGCTCGATGGAATACTCGAGCAGTGCGAGACGGTGCGCCTCATCTCCCTGCATGGTCTGTCGATGGGTCAACATGACCGACCGACGCACTGCTACCGCGCCCTGCCGTACCTCAATCGCCTGTTGTTCCGGGGCTGTCAGAAAGCGCAAAAGTTCGTGCGCTTCTTCAGAGTCCGCGCCTGCCTGCGTCAATGCGAAAGTGTGTGCGCCCGCATAGCAGCAGGTCCGGCCGGACGGTCCCGCTGGCATGCGAGCTACCTGGATGCGGTCACGCACCAACGATGATGGATCCCGATAAGACGCGTAGTAGCCCGGCCAATCCAACACCATCGCCACACTTCCGGCGCGGAAGAACGCGTGCACCTCGTCGTAGTGCCATCCGGCGAGCGCCTGCGGTGCGGTGCCGCTCGAGTAAAGCTCACGCAGCACGTTGAGCGCCCAGCGTCCGCCGTCGTTGTTCAGTTCCGGCAGCAGCGAGGGCGGAAAAATGGGCGCACCCGCGGATTCGGCCAGTTCAAAGAAGGTCCCGAACAGGCCGGATTCTATTCCCGTGAAAACAAATCCATACTGCTCGGGCGCATGCGCAACTCGCTTTGCAACCGCAACCAATTCGTCCCAGGTTGTGGGTGGCGTCTCGATGATGTCGGTGCGGTAGTGCAGCAGCCGCAGGTCGATGTTGCGGGGAATGCCGTACAGCACACCGCCGATCTTGGCCAGGTCGAGCACTGTGGGAAAGAAATCCGACGTGTCGAAGCCCTCGATGGGAGCAAGAAACCGCAGTTGCGAAGGTGCGTACTTGGTGTGCGTGCTCACCAGGTGGTAGGGAACCGGGTCCAGCGCCGCCAGGTGTGCATTCAACTCCGGATGAGTTCCGGCGAATTCGACCGCGACTGTTACGCCGGTCGCGCGCTCAAACTCGGGAATGCGCGCGTACAGGCTCTCGTACATTCCCCCGGAGGTGAGCGCGATCTTCAGGTGCGATTTCATATCAGGATTCCTTGTGCCGCGTGGAAAGTGTCACTCCGCGCCGTATCGCTCGTTCCGGATCGCAATTACCATCGCAGCGCTCAATATGTCGTCGAGCAATGGTAGGAGGAGCGGCACACATTAGAAAGTCGCTTGGATGAAGGCGGAACAGCGCGGCTCCCCAAAGGCGGAAGGATCGAAAGTTCTGAGCCCTCACGACGGAATGCGATGCAAGCAGTGGAGAACCAGCCATCGAATCAGTTAGGCGATCAGCTTGCTGCTGCTGTGACCTACGCGCTTGATTTGTCAGCCTCTCGGGACTGAATCGACCCTGGGCGACAGTGGCTTCGAGCCGACTGGCTGAACATTGCTTGACGGCAGGCCAAGTCAGCATTGCAATCTCCATATAAACGCTCAAATTTCTCTTATATCACGTATCCGAATATTTTTGCCGTCAAAATCCAATAATGAGCGCTTAAAATAAGAAGATGCCCATTCGGTTTCACTGGGCGGGCCCGAGGAGCGGCTGGCCGCTCTTAACCGAGTATCAGGCCATTTGCCCCAAGTTGGGGTTTGTTGCCGATCTGTTCAGCAAATAGACGTGCCCGGGGAACGTGTGGTTTCCCCGGGCCCCACTGCAGGCATATTCTGTTGTGTTGATGTTCAAGCGCTTGAAAGCCGTGCGCTCTGCTCGATAGAATCCCACCAACATCAGAGCTGTGCACATGCACTCCAGAGGCACTTCGAGCGGGGAAATGTCACCTCGCACGATGCAACGAAGAGCGGTCGCTGTGGAATCGCTCTCGACCGTGGATGGTCCCACTCAAACTCCACTGCGCGTGAGAATCGCAGGCTTGAAGCGAAGTGCACCGGTGAGCGACAGTAAGAACGGATAAGGCAGCCCCATGAGAAAGACGAAGCGGTCTGAGAACGGCGATGTGATTCTGCTCAAACACACTTTGGCTGAGCGGCTTCGCGCAGAAATTGTGAAAGGCGTGCTGCGTCCTGGCGAGAAGATTGTCGAGGGGGTCTGGGGCAGGTCGCTCGGCGTTTCGCAAGGTTCCATCCGCGAGGCGATCAACATTTTGGCCAAAGAAGGCTTCGTGACCAAAGCACTCGGTCGAAGCGCGCGAGTTGTAAGCCTGAATGCAGACGACGTCAAGCATATCTATCAGTTGCGCGGAGCCATGGAAGGGCTTGCGGCGAGACTTGCTGCTGAAAGGGGCTGCGACACTTCCAAACTGGAGCAGGCGCTCAAGACGATGCGTCACTCGGCCGAGAAAGACGATGTTGCGGTGCTGCTCGACGCCAACCTTGCATTTCACCTGGAACTCTGCCGGTTGTCGGAGAATCCGTACCTGATCGATCAGTCGTACAGAATCCTCCCGCCCTTCTTCGCGTTCGTGCGCATCCGGGCAATTGTCAGTGGCCAAAGCGCATCGTTGTGGTCCAAGGATTTCCCGGCGTATCGGCGCATCATCGACTTTATCAAGGAACGAGATGGAGATATCGTCGAGCAATATATTCATAAAACGATGGTCGGCATTGCGGCGACGGCCTACGACAGTTGGGAAAGAAAGCCGGCGGCGCTGAAAAGTGATTACGAACGACTTCACCCAGTACAACGAATCCTAAAACGCTGACTTCTTCCCAGAAGTGCAGAGCGGCCGCTCCCTCGATATGCGGACCCGCACATTGGCGCGCCAATTTTCCAGCGCGCCCCATGCGACTTGCATGGCCTATCTGAATCCAAACCAGTTACTTGCGACTCTCCGCGCGATTCTGGCCCATGCTCCCCGGATCGATGCGGAGATGTTCCCGCGCGGCGCAAAGCCGGCGATTCTCAAAAAAAGCGAAAAGCGTCTTGACAACTCCATCGGGTGAGATTAACAATTTTTGAGCGCTCAGAAATGACGCCACGGTGAACCACACCAGCTATATCGTAAGAATTCGATATAGATAAGCGCTCATGCACCTCCAGCGCGGAGTCTGAGGCTTGTGACGCATCCATGCAATGACGCACATCGTTGGGGCGTCGAGTGTTAGCGGAAGATTTACAGTTCATCGCCCTATATGGCGAACGATCCACGAGCGATGGGCAAGAATGGAAGGCCGAAAAAATGTTGAAAGGTCTCGTCAAAAGAACCAGGGTACCTGCAATACGCGCCTTGTGGTTCGGCATTTGCGCCTGCGCGCTCGCACTGTTTGTGCCGGCGGTCTGGGCACAAACCGACCAGGGAGCCATCACCGGTGTTGTCCAGGACGACCAGGGCGCGGTAATTCAGGGTGCGAAGGTCACGCTCACAGCAACAGACACTGACTTCGCTCTCGAGCGCACCGCCAATGGGAGCGGTGTCTTCGTCTTCTCGCCGGTCAAAATCGGAAACTACAAACTGACTGCCACCGCGCCCAACTTTCGCACCACCATCCAGGAAAATCTGCATCTGGATATTCAGCAGCGGCTGAACGTAACACTTGTCTTGCATCTGGGCGCAGTGATGCAGGAAGTCACTGTTTCGGCGGACAGTGAGCCACTGGTTCAATCGCAAACCGCTGAAGTCGGCCAGGTCATCAGTTCCGAAACCATCAACAACACACCGCTCAATGGGCGTAACTGGGTGTATACCGCGCAGTTGACCGCGGGCGTGGCTCCTCCGTTCGGCAACACACGCGGCAGCGGCTCCGGCGACTTTATCGCCAACGGACAGAGCGCCGAGCAAAACGACTTCATTCTGGACGGCGTCGATAACAACACCAATCTTATCGACTTCCTCAACGGCTCGAGCTACGTGATGCGCCCTCCGCCCGATGCCCTGGCTGAGTTCAACCTGCAAACCAGCGACTACAGCGCGGAGTTCGGCCATTCCGCTGGCGCGGTCTTGAATGCCAGCATCAAGTCCGGAACCAATCAGATCCACGGCGACTTGTGGGAGTATCTCCGCAACACGAACCTGGACGCGCAGAATTGGAACGCCGCAACCAAGGGACCGTATCACCAGAACCAGTTCGGCGCCACCCTCGGTCTCCCTATCTGGAAGGAGCACGTTTTCTACTTCGGCGACATGGAGGCGAATCGCATCTCGATTGCGAATCCATCGATCACCAGCGTGCCCACCGCCAACATGCTCAAGGGGGACTTCTCCGAGTTACTGAATCCCACTCTCACCAATCGCAATGAGCCGACCCAGCTATTTCAGCCGAATTCGGGCGGCACTGAAACGCTGACTTGCAATGACCAGAACAATGTCTTCTGCGCCGGCCAGATCAATGGCGTCGCACAGAATATCCTCAAGTTGTATCCCACTCCGAATGCCGGAGTCACCGGACAAACGTACAACAACTACAACGTGAACCTCGGCCAGTCGGACGATACGGTGCAGTGGGACCAGCGTCTTGACTGGAACATCACGCAGAAGGACCAGACCTACGCGCGCTTCAGCTATGCGCACGAGATCAAGGTCAATGGACTTCCGCTGGGCAGTCTTCTTGATGGAAGCGGCTTCGGCGGCCAGAACGACACCAACCTGGCCAAGAACTTCATGCTGAGCGAGACCCATTCCTTCGGGCCGAGCCTCACCAATGAGTTCCGTTTCGGCTATAACTGGATCTCTTCCATCTATCACCAGCCGAATGCCAACAACAATACTCTTGCTGCGACCCTCGGCCTGGGTGGAGTTCCGGATCTTGGAGCCGGACTGGGCGGCTTGCCGCTGGGCTACTTCGATGATGGAAGCATCAATCGCTGGGGTTCCGTCGGTACGCAGGACGAAGCACAGAACGTTTATCAGATATTGGATAACGCCAGCAAGACCATCGGCAACCACTCGCTGAAGATTGGTGTGTCCTTTCAGGCCATTCGCGTCTTCGATCGGTATGCGCCCGCTCCGCTGGGGCAATACTTCTATAACAACACCTACACCGGGCAGCCGGGAAATGGGTATTCAGGTTACGGCGTAGCGGACTTCCTCGCCGACCAGATGTACTCTGCCGACATCTACACCAGCCCGCCATTCAACGACGCGCAGTGGTACAACTCGGTCTACTTTCAGGACGACTGGAAGATCTCGCAGCGCCTGACGGTCAATCTTGGCCTGAGATACGACCACTACCAGAACTACAAGGAACAGGCAGGAAACCAGGCCAACATTACGCAAGCCGGCAACCTGGGCATCGGCACCGGGTCCGCCGTATATCAGATCCCGTCCAGGTCAAAGGATGTGGTTTTGGGCACGCCGTTTCTTGACACACTCGCCAAAGACAACGTGACCATCCAGTATGTGGATAACGAGCGCTTGGCGAATGCGCAGACGCTCAACTTCGCTCCACGCGTCGGCTTTGCCTACCAGCCGATGGCCAAGACCGTCGTCCGTGGCGGCATCGGCCTGTTCTATGGCGGCTTGCAGAGCGAGGGAAACACGAATCTGGGAAGCAACTTCCCCTGGTCGAACTCGGCATATATTTATGCGCCGAGCTGCTCGGCCGGCAACTGCCCATCACTTGCCAGTGATCAGATCTCGCTGGAGACCGGCCTGGTAGCAAAGACCGGCAACGGCATTCAGAACTTCGTCTCGAATCCAGGACTCATTGGCATCGACCCCAACATCAAGACGCCCTACACCATCAGCTACAACCTTGCATTGCAGCGTCAGGTGACCAACGACATGGCTGCCACACTGAGCTATGTCGGCAACGGATCGCGTCATCTGCCGCTCTACGACAATCCCAACACGGTGCGTGGTCTTTATGCGCCGGGCACCAACACGCAGCAGTATCAGCCGTTCCCTGACCTGGGCGGCATGGGTATCATTCACTTTGCCGGCGTCAGCGAATACAACTCGCTGCAGGCCAAATTGGAGAAGCGGATGTCCAAGGGACTCAGCTTCCTTGCAACCTACACGTGGGCGCACAGCCTCACCGACGACAGCGATCCGGGCGGTCTCAGCACGGCTGTCGGCGACCGCAACATGGCGCTTATCCCGTATGGCGAGGAATACACCAACTCGCCCTACGATGTCCGCCACAGGGTGACACTCAACAGCAGCTACCAGTTGCCTTTCGGCAAAGGGAAACAATACCTGAACAATTCTCGCCTCGCCGACGAAGCCGTGGGTGGTTGGTCCACCAGCCTCACCTTCGCGGCCCAAACGGGAACGCCATTTTCGGTGTCGCCCGATATCAGCACGGCAGCCGGAGGCGGAGCAAGAGCAATCAAGATCCACGATCCATTTGCCGCCGGTGGCAGCGCGGACCAAGCCAACAATCCGGGTGTTGAGTGCGCTGCCAAGACGAGGACAAAGGAGCACTGGTATAACCCCTGCGCCTTCGCCAACCCACTGCCTGGAAACGCGATTGCACCCGTGGGTACGCCCGCCGGCACCGGCGGCTATCAGTTCTATGGCCCCGTCACAGATGAGGCGTCCGCGCTCGAGTTGCTCGGCGGCAGGTCAAACACGATCTACGGCCCGGGCTACTACAGCATCAACATGTCGCTGTTCAAGAACTTCACAACCTTCCGCGAGCAGTACGTACAGTTCCGCGCGGATGCCTTCAACCTGTTGAACCATCCAACCCTCAGCAACCCAGGAAACAGTGGCAACGGCACAGGCGGCGGCCAGATTTATGGGCCGAATTTCTTCCAAAGCAACACGCCCGACGCGCGCTTCCTGCAAGTATCGTTGAAGTACGCTTTCTAACTGGACTGCACAACGCGGAGACAGAACGGATTCATGTCGGTTCTGTCTCCGCACCCCACTTGTGGAGACAGAGCGGAATCGAAGCCGCTCTGTCTTTGCCTGTTTATCATGTACGTAGGAAATCTCATGAAATATGTTATGGGTCTGAAGCGGACAGCGGCAATTGTCGCTACCATGGCGACTGCTGCAGTCGCGCTTTTCATTGCATGTACGGCCAGCGGTCAGGCCCTCTCACCTAATTCCGAAACAGAGTTCACGTTTCATCATCCATCTGTCGCTGTCCACTATCACCGCGCCACGGGCACGATGGATGTCGAGTGGACCGACGGGAAGAAGCTACTCGGGCTCAGCAGCGGCGCCGTGCTTGACGACGGACGGCAGATCTCGACCGCGACCTACGCGGCCCACGCTCTCGACAAACCGCAACACATGGATGGCGCGGAAGCCGCCGACGTGTACACGGTTCGCAGCACAGCACCCGGATTGCCCGACTTCCTGCAGCACATATGGCTCTATGACGGCCAGCCAACGATCGCCATTGAGGCTGAACTCGTGTCCAAGGGAGCACTGGTTGGAACGCGGCATTTCGACCCGGTCGTGCTCAAGGGCGCAGGCATCGTCGGCGCGGGACAAGCCAAGTCTCTTCGCATACTTCACGTGCCTTTCGATAATGACATGTGGTTCCGTTACAACAGTGTCGCTGTCGCAGACGCCAAGCCGGGCCAGAACGTCACCAGCAACGAAGTGACAGCGATCTATGACAATGCGACGCGTCAGGCTCTCGTCCTTGGCTCTATCACTCACGACACCTGGAAGACAGCCATTGAAGCCGGCGTCACCAATGGAGAGCTGACGAGCCTCGACCTCTATGGCGGCATCGCGTCGCCAACCGGCGTGCGGTCAGATACGCATGACACCGTTCCGCACGGTATCGTGCGTGGCGAAGACGTAAAATCCCCGCGCATCTTCATTGGTTCTTTCGCCGACTGGCGCGATGGACTGGAAGCCTACGGTGCAGCAAACGCGGCTATCCATGCGCCTCTGAAATGGGCCGCGGGTGCGCCGATGGGGTGGAATAGCTGGGCGGCCTACGCTGACAAGATCAATGACCATCGCTATCTGGGCGCTGCCGCATTCGTGCGCGACACGCTTGTGCCGCAGGGCTTCTCGCGGAACAAAGTTGTTTATGTCAATCTCGACGCCTTCTGGTCGAACCTCGATGCCGTGCAACTTGCCGAAGCGGTTGCCGAGATCAAGGCAATGCGTGGAGCGGATGGAACGCGCTTCGAGCCGGGCATCTATTGGACGCCCTTCGCCTATTGGTCGGACGACCTGGATGCCTATGTTGAAGGCACGGGAATGAAGTATCGCTATCGCGACATTTTGCTCAAAGCGCCAGATGGCTCGATACTCCCCAAGGTAGATGGAGGACTGGCCATCGACCCGTCGCATCCTGGGACCAAAGCGCGGGCGACGTATTTTCTGGCGCAATTTCAGAAGCTCGGCTTCACGTATCTGAAGCTTGATTTTCTATCCCATGGCGCGCTTGAGGGTGTTCACTTCGATCCCGCGATTCAGACCGGCACTGAGGCCTACAACCTCGGGATGAAACAGATCGCTGACGAAACGGGCAACCGCATGTTCCTCAGCCTTTCGATCGCGCCACTTTTCCCGTCGGGATACGGACATGCACGGCGCCTCTCCTGCGACACCAAGGGCCATATCAGCGGCGGCGATCAGTCGACTGAGTACATGCTTAACTCGCTCACCTATGGTTGGTGGACGGGAAAGAACCTCTACATCACCGATCCCGACCACGTTGTCCTCGGCGACAAGGCGGACCAGGGTGCACGAAGCGTAGAGGAAGGCAGGAGCAGGCTTCTGTCGGCCATCATTAGCGGCGGTATGATTCTTGACAGCACTCGCCTGGCAGACGATCCGCAAGGCAGAGAACTGGCGCAGTCCGTGTATAACAATCGCCCGTGGTTTGCGATCGCTGCGGAACAGAAGACCTTCCGTCCCATCGAAGGCGACACCGGCGACAAAGGCGCCGATGTATTCATGCGCACTTCTGCTCATGGTGCCTATATCGCACTCTTCAACTACGACGAGAAGCAGCCACACGCTTTTGGCGTGCCATTGGATCGCATTGATAAAGCCCTTGCGAATGTGCCGTCATTGACGGTCATTGATGTTGCATCCGGAACAGTGCTCAAGGCAGCAAACAAAGCACTGAATGTCGAACTGCAGCCCTCCGCTTCGACCTTGCTCGAATTGCGCTGGAAGTAGTCTCACTTTTAGTGCAGCACAACGTCCCGAAAGGATTTGAAATGACGTCGACACGACGCGAATTTGTATTAGGCTCTGTTGCTCTTGCAGCTTTTCCTGCCCAGTCTCTGCGTTCAATGGCCAATGAGCCGAAGAAGGAAGCGGAGCTGTGGTTCGCAAGTCCGGCCACGCGCTGGATGGAAGCCGTGCCCCTGGGCAACGGACGCATCGGAGCCATGGTTTATGGCGGCGTAGCGGCCGAGCGCATCGATCTGACTGAGTCCACAGTCTGGTCGGGCGCACCGAGCGACACCGATGTCAGCCCGACGGCCCTCGAGAATCTCCCCCGCATTCGCCAACTCATGTTCGAGGGCAAATACGTTGAGAGCGTCGATCTGTGTCAGAAGCATCTACTTGGCAGGCCCGCGTCTTTCGGTACACACTTGCCCATGGCTTCGATCCAGATTGCGTTTGCCGGCGATCACTCCCAGCAGCGTTATCGCCGATCCCTTAGCCTCGACGAAGCCATTGCGCATGTTGACTACACCAGCGGCAAACTCCGCTTCCAGCGCGAAGTGTTTTCTTCCAATCCCGCAGACGTCCTGGTCACGCGCCTCACATGCAATCAGCCTGCGTCGATCAACTGCGACCTCAGCTTTGCGAACCTCGCACTTCCCGGCGACGTGACTGTCGAGGGCAATGACACCCTGGTTCTCAAAGGTCACGCGTTCGAACACATGCACAGCAATGGCAAGCAAGGCGTGGCCTTTCAAACGCGCGTTCGCGTCATCGCCGAGGGCGGCCACATCGCAGCAAACAACGGGGCATTGCACGTCAGCAATGCGGATAGCGTAACTCTCCTCGTTGCCGTCGCCACCAATTTCCGCGGCGCCGATCCGGCAGCGCGAACTGTGCACAGCCTTGAATCCCTGCGGAACAAGACCTACGCCCAACTGCGCACTGCACACATTGAAGACCACCAGGCTCTCTATCGCCGCATGTCCATCGACCTGGGCGCGAACCCCGCGGCAGAGCGAATGCCAACCGATCAACGGCGCAAGGCTGTGCGGGCCGGCGAATCCGACCCTGGCCTGTCCTCGCTTTTCTTCCAGTACGGCCGTTACTTGACGATCGCTGGTTCGCGCCCCAACTCCCCTCTGCCGCTGGCGCTGCAGGGAATCTGGAATGACGGGCTGGCCTCCAGCATGGGCTGGACCGACGACTTCCACCTCGACATCAACACGCAGCAGAACTACTGGCTCGCCGAAGTGGCGAATCTCTCCGAATGTCAGTCGCCGATGTTCGACTTCATCGATGAGTTGCGTGTTGCGGGCCAATCGACCGCGCGAAAAATGTACGGCGCGCCCGGATGGGTTGCACATGTGGTGACCAATCCATGGGGTTACACCGCCGCCGGCTGGGGTCTCGGTTGGGGAATCTTCCCCACGGGCGGCCTGTGGATGGCCATGCAACTGTGGCAACACTATGAATTCACCGGAGACAAGCAGTTCCTTCAGCAGCGCGTCTATCCCGTGTTCAAAGATGCCGCCGAGTTTTTCCTTGCTTACATGGTCCAGCATCCGCATCACGGTTGGCTGGTCACGGGTCCCGCTGTCTCGCCAGAGAATTGGTTCATCGCTCCCGACGGAAAGCATTGCTCGGAGTCCATGGGGCCGACTTGTGATCGCGTTTTTGTGCACGCACTGTTCAGCGCATGTGTTGAAGCGTGCACCACTTTGGGTATCGACGCCGACTTCCGCGCTCGCGCCCAGGCCGCTCTCGATCGCTTGCCGCCGCTGCAGATCGGTAAGCATGGTCAGGTGCAGGAATGGCTGGAAGACTTTGACGAAGGCGAACCGGGCCATCGTCACATGTCGCATCTCATGTCGCTCTACCCCGAGAATCAGATTTCACCTTCCGCAACGCCAGCCCTCGCAAAGGCCGCGCGCGTCACCATCGAGCGCCGCATCAGTCAACCCAACTGGGAAGACTCCGAATGGGGCCGCGCCAACATCACAAACTTCTATGCCCGACTTCTCGATGGAGAGAATGCGCATAAGCACTTCGTAGGCCTGCTTGCAAACGCCGCGGAAGATTCGCTGCTTGCGTACTCGCGCGGCGGAGTGGCCGGAGCCGAGAGCAACATCTTCTCGCTTGACGGAAACACGGCAGGCGCAGCCGGAGTGGCCGAGATGCTTGTTCAATCGCAAGGTGGCGAGATTCATCTTCTGCCAGCACTTCCATCTGCGTGGCCCAGCGGAAACATCACCGGCCTGTGCGCTCGCGGAGGAGTCGAAGTCTCGCTCTTCTGGACGGGAGGAAGACTCGTTGCTGCGTCTTTCAAAAGCAAACTCGGTGGAATGCACAAGGTTCGCTACGGCGACAAGGTCATGCGAATCACATTGTCCGCGGGCCGCTCTCATACTGTTTCCACGCGCGATTTCCAGTCGGCATGAATGTCGGCCGTAAAAGTAAGAGGAAGAAAAATGAAAATCCGCTACAGCAAGTTGCTGCTCCTGCTTGTCTTCGCCTTCGTGCTGCCGAGAGCGCATGCTCAGGCGCCGGCAACTGCGCAGAATCCCGCGTCGCGCCCTGAAGAGACCGAGTGGACCTGGGAGGTTCGTCCGTCGCATGTCGACGCAAAGCTTCCCAATGTCCTCCTGGTCGGCGACTCTATTACGAGGAACTACTACCCTGAAGTGCAGCGCCAACTTGCCGCGGTCGCAAACGTCTACTTGTTTGCGACCTCGGCATCCGTCGGAGATCCACGCCTCGCCCACCAACTGGATGAATTCGCGGCGATGGAGAACGTCCACTTCAAGGTCGTCCACTTCAACAATGGGATGCACGGATGGACGTACTCCGAGGAGGAATACAAGACCGCCTTTCCATCTATGATCAATGAGCTGCACGCAATCGCTCCCGCAGCCTCATTCATTTGGGCAACCATCACCCCGGTAAAGACTGAATCGTCGCCGGGGCCCACGAACGCGCGTATCGACGCCAGAAACGGCATCGCCCTCGCATTCGTCACCAAAGCTGGAATCCCGGTTGACGATGAGCATGAACTCATGACTCATCACGCCGATCAGTACGAGGACAATGTGCACTTCAACACTGCGGGCGCCGTCATCCAGGGCCAGCAGGTGGCGCAATTGATCCGCGGCCTTCTCTCAAGCGGCTTTCGCGCCAAGTAAAAGCGTAAGACGGAAAGACTGGATTGGTGCTGGCGGCCTTGAGGATTGGAGGCCGCCATGCGGAGTTGTGTAGAAATCTGCATCGGCGCTTTATCGTCTCGACTCATCTGGTTCACGCAATGCGCATGGGTCTTCAGTCCAGTCTGTTCTCTTGCGTCTGCTCTTCTTTTTCAATCTCCCGCATACGGCTGGCGACAATCATCTCGACCTCAACAAATCGTATCTGCCCGAATGTCACCATATCTTCGTGGGCCCTGACAACATAACCCGGTTTGACCCATGTGTCCTTCGGGAAAGAGAACCTCGCGCCGTAGCCGTTCTGCAATTCGATCGCGTCCGTAGTTGTCGGCTTTCCAAACTTCTTGAATAGATCCGGGCAGAGATCGCCCCAAGTGCCGTCAAAGTTGACTCCGAGCATCGTGACCTTACCGCCGGAGAACTCGACATACCCCACAAAGTCCAATGTGCGATGATTATTGCCCAAAAGAAATGTGAAGCGGCCCTCCTCAATCAAATCCCTTCCTCCGCGATCCACGGCGTTCAATAGGTCGACGCATTCATCCGCATCACCCCCCTGCAGCCGGATCGCATCTGGATTCTTTCTGCAAACGTCAACCTTGGACCGCAACGTCGGCGACAGTTCGAGAAACCGTTGCACGGATTCTCCCGCAATGTGGCCCTTGAGAGTGGGAGACTGCGCAGCGCCGAGGCCCGCAGAAAACAAGAGTACGCAGAAACATGCAAAACTTTTCATCGATAGCAACCTCGAACCGAACAACAAAATGATTTGGCTAAATGGTGCGTCAGCGGAGGACATGAGCAAGGAAAGGCGAGCAAAGACGAGCGCGCTTTTCATTTGCCGCGCCCTGCTTGCTTGTCGGCGACCGGGTCAGGGCGATATTCCTTTTTCTTTTCGTCGTAGCTGTACCAGTGCACGATATCCAAAGGCTTGGTTTGCTTCACGCCATGATAGGTGCGAACCAGGCCCAGCTTATAGAAGTGAGACTTGCCGTCTGGATTCGCTGGCGGAACGAACTCCACTTTCTCGTCGGGGTCGCGGCACATTTCGGTGGCAAGGGCCTTGCCTCGTTTCTTGTCGCTGGCCAAAATCCGGTCGTAGCAAGCTTCATCCACTTCATCGAGAGCAGCCATCTCCGCATACTCGCTGAAGACCGAAACGTATTGCGAACCCCGGGGGGCGTAGGCCACAAAGTAAGTGGAAGGCTCGCCTTGATGCATGTCGCTCTGGTGGATAACGAAGCCGTGCATGTGATCGCCTATTTTTTGTATTGTTACGTCCTGCGGCGGCAGGCCCCATGCCCCGGCCTGCCCCAGGTTCAAATTGCTCGCTTCCACTTTCCAGCCGTCAGCGCCTTGCGCAAAGACCGCCACGCCCAGCACCACCCCGCATGCATGGCAGGTATTTGAATCGAACGCATCGCTACGGACGCCGTTGATGAAGCGCCTTGCCGAAGTGACCAGCAACCGCTTCCTGGTCCCGTCTTCCTCATACGCGCTGTCCAGTAGCTTCTCAACCCACGGCGCACCTAGCCATGGCACTGGAAAACGCCCCAGCCTGCTCTCCCCCCACGGGGAAGCCTGTTTGGCTTCATCGTAGGAGCCATAGAGAACGCTCATTGCCTTGGAGACCGAATAATCTCCGGCAAGCACTTGCAAAAGAATCGGCTTCCTGACCGGTCCCGGACGCACAGCGAACGCCTGCGCGCCGAACAGCAGAAGTATGAGCGATAGAATCGCTTTCATCGTTTCTCATCCTCACTTACCGGCACATATTGCGGAAAAGTCGTGGAGCGAATGCGACATGGATGAATTGCAGAACTGAGCAGTCAAAGCGATGGGCCTGCGATTTTGCAGCGCTGGCCCACCGGTTGGGATGGCGGCCGATCAAAGTGGAGACTCTTCCTCCTGGCTCGATGTCTCTCGCCATGCCTGGTCAAACTGCTCGATCTGTTTGTTGCTTTCGTTGATTTCGTTGTTGATCATGTTGACCGTTGAAAGCTTTTCCTGATAGTCGGCCTGTTCTGGCGAAGTTGAGAGAATAAGTTGTATCCCGTCTTTCAGCTTTTTGTTGCTCTCCTCGCGTTGGTTGTAGACCTTTTGTTGATAGACGTAATAGAGGAACTCGTTATGGTCGGTGTAGAGTTGCTTGAGCAGAATGCGATGAAGAACGTCGCTCACGGCCGTGAGCTTGGTTTCATATTCATTGGCTCTGTCGAGCATCGTACGATCCCGCTCCTGCCATTGAGCCCAGCTCTCAGTTGGAAGGCTCCCAATCGAATGCACGCGCGCGTTCGCGGCCGTGCACTCTTCAACAGCGGATTTGAAGTCCTGAGCTGCCGACTCCGTTTCCGCTTTGACAAACTCTTTCCATCCGTCGTGGATGCCGGCTCCGGCACATAGGACAGCGGCTGTGGCGACCAGTGCGGTCAGTTGCTTGCGCAGCGATGGATTGGTCGGGCGTTGGCGCACAATGGTGTCCGCCATCTGGTCGTGCCACGTCTGCTTCCGCGGATCCCAAAATGCGCGTATCAGGCCCGCGCACAAAACGATACAGGAACAGAATTTTCCAATTGTTTCGCGAAGCAAAATGGATCCGAATTCCGGCTTGGCGTTGGGCTCGCGGGACGATGCTAGTTCGAGTCCGAATACATATTTGCCGATCGTGGTGCGATAGGCGGATTGTGCAAACACCATGTAGGCCAGCCAGACTGCCAGCTGCGTCAATCCAAAACGGCCTTGCGCAATCACATCGGACACATCAGCGTCGAAGTATCCGGAGAGGGTCAGGAAGAAGATTGCTGCGAGAGTTGCCACCCAGACGAGTGCGGCGTCGGCAAAGTACGCGCCGAGGCGCCGCGCCATCGATCCAGGCATTTCGAGCGCGGGACCAGGAAGAGGGTTACCTGCCGGAGGATTGCAGGGTGGCATCGGCGGCGCGTTACCCGGTGCCGGATGCTGCGGAGCGGCGACCCCGGCATCCAGCCCGCATTGTCCGCAGAAGCGGTCGTGACTGGAGTTCTCTGCGCCGCAACGAGTGCAGAACGCCTTGCGCTCTGACGCGGGCGGGGCGGAGGTCGGGAGTGGGAGTTCAGGCGGAAGAGCCTGGGTCCTGGGTGCGGGGACTACCTGCACGGCTGGCGCCGGACTCGCAGCAGGTTGCGGCTGAGCAATGCTCGACGACAGATAAGGCGAAAGAGAGGCAACCAAATCGGCCGCCTGGATGTCGTTGACCTTGAGCCCTATGTTGTGTACGTACCCCGCGCAATCGAATGAAACCCGGCCCCAATACGGCTTCCACGGCGAAGGATACCGGATCGAGAAGTTTGAGGGTGCCTTGTTCACTCGTATATTGGTGATTCCCTGCACGGGAAAGGATGCGTCGGGGCCGAAGCCGCACGCCTGGCGAAGCCACACGAGTTGGCCGTCAGAGACGCGAATGACCTCTTTTCCAAAGAAACACCAGGCGAGCGTCATCGCAGCCTTGACTCCGAGGATGAGGACGCCCACAAGCGCGATGACGGCGCCCAACGTGACGCCTTTCTTCAGGCCGACGTACGCGCCATAAAAAGCGCACGGAACGAGCAACAACACGATCGGCATTGCGATCAGGGAGACCCAGTTATTACGGGATGGAATCGTGATTTCGATGCCATCCGGTCGAGCGGATTGCGTTATACGTGCCATGCGACGATCCTTTCCAGGAGGAAATCTTGAGGGGTTTCGGCGAGCTATCGCGAACCATACTGGTTCAGTCGAGGCGACACCCTGACGCGACAGGATACTTGTCGTTGTCGCCAGGGCAAGCTAAAGCTTTCTTCATTAACGGCAGCATCTCCTTGCCAGTCCAGTCGACAGCGCCGCTTTGAGCGATCTTGACCCACCGATCGGCATCCCAGACAAGCGTCTGCGGCAACGTCGTCGTTCCGCTGGCTCTGTCGAAGGCGGCATCGAGTTCCGCCTGTGTGGATGGACCAAAGGCATAGATGGGGAACTCGACGTGGTGGGCCCTGGCAAACTGCTTTTCCGCCTCCCAGTCGTCGGAATATCCAACCAGAACGATTTCGACGTTTTCTTTGCCGAGCAACTGCTGCATCTCTCTGAAGGACGCGATCTCCTGAATGCAGTTGGGACACCAACTCGCCCAGAGACTGATCACGACAACCTTCGACTTGAACTCCGCGAAGGTGTGCACGGTCCCATCCGGCGCGGTAAAGTTTCCGTGGTGCAACGCGTGAGCCTGCGCGGCAAGTCGGCTGTTGTCCTGCGCCTGGGCGCAGCGCGAAGCAACGATCAGGCTGGCGAAAAGCACCGAAACTGCGAATAACTTGCTGAATCTGCCGAGCATCGACCTATCTCCTGTTTTCTTGAACGCGACATGATTGACCGTTGCCGACGAACCAATCGCAGCAACGCCTGGTCGCGCCGCATGTTCCGGTACCAATTCTGAGAGCGCCGGGTCTCGGGGTCCCCAACAACAGGTCTTCGTTGTTGGGGTGAGGATTCGATTCCGAGACCCGGCATACACGGACTCGACGCAAAGACTCACGCGACCACAGGCCTAGTAGCGCCCAATCTCGCGATGGCCAGATTGCTCCAGAACGACGTGGAGAATTTGCGCGTTCACTCGGTTTTGGGTGGTGTCCGCCGCTTGCACAAAAAGATATGCCGTTGCGCGGCCATTCCAGGTTTGCCCTTTGGTGATCATGTCCTCGATTTGTTTCGCCCGCTGCTCTTCAACGACAGGAAACTTCTGGAAAGCGGAACCGTTGGAGTAAGAGATGGAGTACTTGGAGGCATCATTGAAATACAGATAGCGGTCCGGACCGAGTTCAGTCGTGACGGGAAACGCGCGAGAGTTGAAGTCGTAATGGCCAAGCGGAAGCTGATCGGCAATCACGATGCGAAAGTAGCGGTTGTGCGTATCCTTATATGCCGCGATCTGGGTATCGATCTTCGGCCGCAGCGCCTGCATCAGGTCGCGTTTGCGGAACTCGTCAGAAGTGGTGCGATACTCCTCCGATGCCGCCGAGGCCAGAACATCGTAGTCCGGTGGCATTCCCGAAAGGGCGTAGAACAGTGTCGCCAGTTGGTAGCCGCTGTTCAATTCGACAAACTGCGACTCAGGCGTGCTCGGGTCGCCCTTCTGCAACCCGTCGAGACGGTGAGTTTCGTCATTGATCCTTTTAGCCTCTTCTTCGTGCTCCTTGATCTCCCGGATCTTGGCGGCGCAACCAGAAGCCGACAGGCCCTGGCCCTTGCAGGGATCGGTGGTTAATGTGGAACCGCCCTTGCATCCGGAATTGAATGCGACGAAACAAGAAGCTGCCAGAATGCTCAGTGCTGCGACCAACGTGCGTGCTCTCATGGGATTCCCTTCCTTCAATATCGACTGTTGCGGGCAACTCATCTGCTGCGATGAATGGAGTTAGCCGCGGACCAGAAAATTGCGAACGCCCTGGAAAGCCAGGACGACGGACGAAGCAACAATGGTGTAGAGACCTATTTCAAAGGTGACCATCTGCCGGATCCCGTCGATCGCCCCGCGCCCGAACCATTCGTTGTCCGCGTTCATTTCGCGTAGTTTGGAATGAACCTCATGGCCGACAATGAGGAGCAGTAGCAGTGGCAACAACAAGGCCAGCCAGCCTTTCCTGTCCTTGACGAACACCGGCACCAGGACGACGGCGCAGCTTGCGTACAGGCACCACATATAGAGTCCCGACATATTGACCAGCGGATTGGAAAGCAGGTCGTAGAGGCTGGCCGAACCCTGGATCCAGAGAAAGTGGAACGAGGCGACCGGGAGCCCGAAAAGGGAAACGACATACACGATCTGGGCAATCACGGTGACCAATCCAACGGACGCGACTAGGACTCGCCAATACTTCACGCACTGGTCAGCGAACTTCTTCAGTGCGTCCCCTGCCTCGCCGGCTTTCTCGTGCAGCAAAACGCTCTCGGGCACCTCGTTGATGCTGACGAGCGCGCCGTCGGCAATTTCCACCTCGACGATTGCATTCAGCGTAGGCGCCGCATGACCATGCCACTGGTGGATGGTGAAGTCGTACGGAAAATCGTTATACCGCACGCACCCGCGGCCGTCGTTCTGGCTGTACAGCAGAATCTTTCCTCGTGCCATTCCGTGCCTCTCATTCCTGTTGGGGTCGCTGGCTATTGAGCTTGAATGGGCCACCGGTGCGATCGTTCCTAGGGGCCCTGCTCTTGGTTGAACCGCATTCCAACTCTTGCGAGCAGGTTTGCCTGGCTGATGTTTCGAGATTGCTCTCAGGGACGGTGCGGCGTCCTCATAGGCAGCTCAAGGATTCTCATGGTTGAGCGTGGGCTCAGCGCATGAGCTCAAAATCCATATCTATCTCCAACAAAACATGTAATTTAACGGCATATGACCTGCTCTTGGTGCAAAACGATTGATCCGTGACGCCACACCATTCCTTTCAAGGACTGCGGCCAATTCCGGCGTGGTGAGGTCAACACGCCGCGGACCAACCCGCTCCTTGTAGCGAGCACCTGTTCTCATGGTCCGCTCAACAATTCTCACGAGGTCGAACGTCCTGCGTTGGCGAAGCGCCGGCCCGTTGCTCAGCGACTTTTCGCGCATGGGGCTCACGCGTAGATGCGGAATAAAAAGCCTATTTACATATATTTGATCCGGATCACAGCACGCTTGCATGGCGCGGAAAGCTGGCATACCGGGTCAGTCGGTGCTGGTCAGGCCATTAAAGCCGGCACCTGGACGCGCGAGCAATGCGTTCGCCTGGGAGGCTGAGCAAGCAGCAGATTTGTTGTATTCTCATGAAAACCTAAACATTTCTAACGGCTGGCCGATAGGAAGATTTTCGAGGCGGGCGCAATGGCGACGATTTCTGCTGGACGCATGTTCTCTGGCCGTGTGTGGCGTTTTTCCGATTGCGAGTTCGATGACCTTCGCATGGCGCTGCGCGCCGGCGAAAACGAGGTCAAGCTCGAGCCCAAGCCGCTTGAGATGCTGCACGTTCTCTTGTCGCGAGCCGGAGAAGTGATCACCAAGCAGGAATTGCTTGATGCCGTCTGGGGCGACGAAGCTGTGGTCGAAGGTGTTCTGACCACCAATATCAATAAGCTCCGCGAGGCAATCGGCGATCTCGCCAAGAAAACGATTGTCACCATTCGTGGCATCGGGTATAAGCTCACCGGCTCGGTGCAATGGGAACATGCAACCTCGACAGTCGAGGAAGTCCCGGCAATCGTTCAGGGATCCACGATCCCCGGACGCGAGCAATGGCGGCTCACCCGGCGATTGGACGCCAGTGCAGCGGCCGGCGGCGTATGGCTGGCCACACACACCAAGACGCACGAGGAGCGGGTATTCAAGTTCGCCATGGATGGCGAGCGTCTGCGCAGCTTGAAGCGCGAAGCGACGCTCTCGCGAGTCCTGCACAAACCACTTGCCAGCCGCCCTGAATTTATCCGCATTCTGGAATGGAATTTTGAGAATCGTCCGTTCTTTCTGGAGAGCGAGTTCGGCGGTCCGAATCTCGCCGATTGGGCCGAGGAACAGGGCGGACTGCTGGAGATTCCTCTTGAGGCGCGTCTCCAAATCGTTGCTGCCACAGCGCGAGCCGTTGCTACGGCTCACGATCTTGGAGTTCTGCACAAGGATCTGAAGCCGAATAATATTCTCGTCACTCCAGGGCCGGACTCGTCCTGGCAAATCCGGCTGGTGGATTTTGGAAGCGGAACACTTCTCGATCCCGCCCATCTGCGAGACCTGGGAATCACCGACGCAGGCGTTTCGTCCGAGCAGAAGATGGAAATCTCGGGTACGCTGATGTATTGCGCGCCAGAATTGCAGGAGGGCAACCCCTGCACAGCTTGTTCGGACGTTTTTGCGCTTGGCATCCTGCTCTATCAGGCGATCCAGGGCAGTTTCCGCGCCTCTCTGGCTTCCGGATGGGAATCGTCCATCGACGATCCGCTGCTTCGGGAAGATATCGGCCTGGCTGCGTGCGGCGATCCGTCGCGCCGGTTGGCTACAGCGGCTGAACTGGCGCAGCGGCTTGAGAATCTTGAGGCACGGCGCCTGCAACGCGAAAAAGCTGCACTCGCCGAGCAGCGCGCTTTAGTGGCCGAGCGGAAACTTCAGACCGCGCGCGCCCGCCGGCCGTGGGTTGTAGCCGCGCTGGCCATCCTTATTGTGGGTCTTGCCAGCAGCCTCGCGCTTTATAGCAGGGCTGTCCGCGAGCGCGACCGTGCCAACCGCCAGACGGCGATTGCGGATGCGATCGACCAGTTTCTGGCCCGCGATCTGCTGGGCCGAGCCGACCCCGTGGTGGCAGGAAAGCCCGATGAAACGCTGCTGGGAGCCGTCAAGCAGGCCATGCCTGAGGTCGACCGCCAGTTCCACAATCAGCCCCTCGTCGCCGCGCAATTGCACTCCACCATTGCCCGTTCACTGGGCTTGAGAGATGATGCGCAAGGAGCGGTGCGCGAATTCATGGCCGCAGCAAACTGCTACGTTCAGGCACAAGGGGAACTCTCCGAAGATGCCATGGTGGAGCGGCTCAAGGCCGCCATGACGCAGAGCCGGACCTACTCCACTGCCGATTTGCAGCAGGCGAAGCAGACAGTGGACGCGCAACAGGTTCTTGCCGCCCGGGTGCACAATCCAAAACCGGAGATCGCTCTCTATACGGCCATCGCTCGCGGCTACATCGCTTTCGCCTCCAACGACATCAAGGGCGCCGCAGATCAGATTCAGCAGGCGATCGACAAGGGCGCAATCACGCCATCGTTCGACGAAGCGTCGCGTACGAATCTGAAGCATATGCTCGCCGCCACCTATGTACGCCTCGGCGAAGGGCAAAAAGCCGAGCAACTGGCGAAGGACGTGATTGCGACGTATTCCAGACTGTACGGAATGCAGAGCCCGAAACTGCTTCAGGCAGACCTCACATTGGCCCAAGCCCTCATGGTTGAGAATCGCCATCGCGAAGTGGTCGAACTGACCACCGAAGTCTATCCGGGATTCCTCAAGATTTATGGCGATTCGAATCAATACTCTCTCCAGATTCTGTCCACCCGTGCCACCAGCGAAGCGGCCTTGGAATCATGGGACGCCGCAATTCAGGATGAAGTCACAATTCATACCATCGCCCTGAAAGCTCAAGGGCCGCTCGGGTTGTTCTCTACGGTACCTTTCTCGGATCTGGCGATGTTCGAGTGCCAGTCAGGCCGATACAGCCAGGGAATTCCGACTGCAAAAATGGCTTACCAGCAAACCCAAAAGGCATTTGCCAATCGTAGCGGGCTTGTCGATTCGGCTGCCTTCGCGCTGGCCTTCTGCGATCTTGGCGGAGACAAAACGAACGAAGCAGCGGCGCTGCTCGCCAAGATCGACAGCGGTTCGATTGCGCAACTGACTGGCGATCCCGCATTCGGCGCGAATGTTGCATTGGCGAAGGCACAGGTTGCTCTCAAGCAGGGAGATCGCGGCGAAGCGGCCAAACAGTTTGGGCTGGCGCAGCAAGCGTTCCAGCACGGATCGCCCAACTCATTTCAAAAGCGTTGGTACGGCAGCGTCCAATCCGCACTTCAGAAGCACGGATAGAGTTTGGAAACGAGCCACCGCCGGTCAATAAAGCGGGAGCAGTTTCCGATTGGTCGCCTCGTAAATGGAGGTTAAGTGCCGAACCCTGGCACTCTCCATCGAGAACAGTCGGAGACGCCCCAAAATAGTCCTCAACCAAATGTTCTGATGGCCAGAACACTCGATCGATTTCGCGCGTGGATCACCATTTGATTGGCTGCTTCGATTACACTTCTAGCGAAAGAACGGTTCACACCCTCGACGCACAAAGGAGGTTCCCAATGACCTCGGCAGCCGATAACGGAATTGTTCATCTTGCTGCTTCTCGTTCCGTCGACGAAGTGCTGGAGCATCTCCTGTTCATTCTCCAGACGAAGGGCATCACCGTCTTCGCCGTTGTCGATCACAGTGGCGAAGCGGCAAAGGTAGGCTTTGAGATGCGCGCAACGAAGCTGGTCATCTTCGGGAACCCAAAAGCCGGTACGCCTCTGATGATTGCCGCGCCGGACAGCGCTATTGACCTGCCCCTGAAGATATTGATTGCAGAAGAGCCGAGTGGCAGTACGCGGGTCAGCTATAACAGTCTTGCTTACCTTCAGGCGCGTTATGGGCTGGCACCTGAGGTCTTGACGAATATTTCGGCAGTCGAGAAGATTGCAGCAGCGATCGTCAGCGCAAGCTGATCATCGATTGAGACGTCTGTGCTTTACGCCGCGAGTACAACGTCTGTTCTGAGGCAAATAACATTCTCCCCTTGGCTGGCATTGGTGAATGGGGCGATTGCCACAATTGCCTCAGGGAAGTCCTTTCAGTTCATCGTGACCAGCGGCGCGCTTCGCCCCGGATGGCGGGCGCAAGAAATGCGCAGTGCAACTGCACCAGGAGCCATCGATAAGTTGGAAAAGAACGATCTCATTCATCCTCCTTTATCTCATCGGAGCGGCCCCGGATTCGATGACCGCAGATGGATGGAGGAGCACGTCCTCGGAGAGAGCGATCTGTTGGTCTACGGACGATTGTCCGAGGAGATCAGTGACATTGATCCGGCGGTTCTGTGGAAGGAATTGAGAGGCGTCGCTGAGAACTACCTGAACTGCGATGGGGACAGAACGGTCATCTTCCACCGGATCGTGGACGAAACCATCGACGCTTTAACGGCGCGAGACAAGCGCTTCAACTATCCACCACCCTTCTGCCACAAGGGTTGCTCCAATTGCTGCCACGAACTGGTCTATTGCACTTCTGAAGAGGCGTTGCATATCCATAACTGTTGCCAGGAAAAGGGCATCGAAATCGACTATGCCAAGTTGGAGCGACAACTGAAGCATGTCGAAGTGGACGAGCATTTCGACCATACCGGCGTGACCACATGGAATGACCAGGACAAGGCGGATGAAGCCTGCGTCTTTCTGGACAGAACGGACGGCGTCTGTACCATTTGGCAGGCGAGACCGTTTGTGTGCCGCGTTCATCTCGCCGAGGGAACCAACGAATTCTGCATGCCGCACAACGGGCAGGTAAACCCCCGGGCCATTGGGGTCAACTATATCGAGCTGAGTTATATTCTGAGTGCGATCTTCACCATCCATAGAGATTCCATCAAAAAGACCATGGGCAGGCTTCTGCTGGAATTGAAAGCTGGGCATACTTCCCCAGCAGCGTCCCGCGCGTAGTTGAAAGTGGCGGCTGGCGGTCAATTTTGATGTTCGTTCCCCGTCTCTCCGAGACGGGTTTGGCCCTATCCTCACAGATTTGTTGCCCTCGCGAACTCCCCATGAACCTAACAAAAATATTTTCGGAAATGGCTTGAAAACTATTGCGGATTGCGATATACATATTGCGTATTGCAATAGACCCACGGCCAGGGTGGCTACCAGGGCAGGCCAACAGCAGGGATTCAGGGGCGCCAGAAGCAATCATCTGGGTGGCTTATGAAGCTGGGCGAAAAAATCCGCTATCTGCGCGAAGTCGAGGGCAGTTTGCGCGGCCTGGACCGCGATTTGAGCCAGCAGGAGACGGTGCGCGCCATCGAGGCGGAGACCGGCTCAAAGCTGAGCCAGAGCTACCTTTCGCAGATTGAAAGTGGCGCCCGGCCCCACCTGACCAACACCACACGACAGATTCTCGCCACCTTCTTCAAGGTCCATCCCGGCTACCTGGTGGACGATCCGGAAGGCTATTCGCCCGAGTTGCAGAGCGAACTGCGCAACGTTGAAGACAAGCTGGATCTCTGGCTGGTCTCCGGCGCGGAGCGTTTCAGCCGCGATCCGGAGCTGAAGCAGGCCTTGCTGACCGTGGCCCGGCAGGAGCACACGCGGGAATCGCTGCTGTTGCTTGAAGCCATCCTGGAGACGCCCGGACTGCTGCCGCGGCTGACCGAAGTGCTGCGGCCGAAATTGCAGGGGGCAGGGATCAGGGGACAGGGATCAGGACCGAGGCCAGGAGACGAGCAGCAGCCATCGGGAACAGGGCGCGGCAAGAAAAAGAGGACGCACAAATGACCTGGGAATCGTTCTATCTGGTTTGTTTCCTGATGGGACTGCTCTTGAGCGCGCTGTCGCTTTTGGGCGGGATGGGGCACATCGGCGGGCACATCCCGGCGCCGCACGCACCGCACTTTCCGGCGGTCGGAGCGCATCTTCCGCACGCTGGGTTGCCGCATGTCGCCCATGTACCGCATGGAAACGGAGGGGTGAGCACGCCGCAGGGAGGGGCAACTGTCCCGTGGTGGAACGCCTTCTCGATCATGATCTTTCTCTGCTGGTTTGGAGCGGCGGGATATCTGTTGACGCGGCATGGCAGTTTTGTGGCCATGGTGGTGCTGGTGCTGGCCGGGATTTGCGGCGTGGCCGGAGGAGCCATCGTGTTCTTCTTTCTCGCCAAGGTAATGCTGCCCCATGAGCGCGAGCTTACGGCGGATGAGACGGCCCTCGTCGGCGTGGTGGGCCGCGTTTCAGCCGTCCTCCGGCCGGGCGGAACGGGCGAGATTGTCTACGAGCAGATGGGCGCGCGCTGCGCTGTCCCTGCGCGCGCGGAGGACGGCGAGCCGATTCAAAAACAGGAAGAGGTCTTCGTCGTCCGGTACGAAAAGGGGATTGCCTATGTGCGGCGCTGGGAAGACGTGCTGGAAGAGCAGAGGTCAGAGGTTGGAGATCGGCGATCGGGCTCTGGCCCAGGCACGCAGTTAGGGGACCTCTGATCAAGCGGATGTTTTGAAGGCGCGTGGCTTCACAGGCCACGGAACGACTCAATTCGGGCGGTAGGCCGCGACTCGTAAGCCGGGACTGGTAGGCCGGGACTTTAGTCCCGGCATAAACCCCGCAAAATCAACGCGGGCTTTAGCCCCTGGGGAAAAGGCTGGAATGTAGGCAAGACTCACTCAGACGTTCCTTAGCCGACCGCGGAATGAACAGCTCTATGACGTCTGTCCCGGGTTGAAAGGACCGGGAATTGTATGACGAACACGACCGTGCTGATCACAGATATGGCAATTCTGGTGGGAATCTTCCTGCTGGGATTGCTGGCCAAGCTCTTTCCAAAGAACGGCCGCAACACCAGCTGGAAACAGTAAACAGCGATCGGTAATCCAAGATGATCCCGGTACCAACAACTGTTCACTGTCCACTGTTCACTATTCACGAAAAGCTCCACCACCATCAACCCTCTACCTCCCGGGCGAAAGGGCTGGGAACGCAATGACGAATGAAATTGTACTGATTGTCGGGCTAGGCATACTGGCGCTGATTCTGATCCTGGGCCTGTTGGCGAAGATGTATCGCAAGGCCGGGCCCAACGAAGCTTTGATTGTCTATGGTTTTCGCGGTCCGCGCGTCATCAAGGGCCACGGCACGGTGATTTTTCCCATGGTGGAAAGCTGCCGCGACCTGAGCCTGGAGTTGATGAGCTTCGATGTGGCTCCGCAACAGGATCTTTACACCAAGCAGGGTGTTGCGGTGACGGTTGAGGCCGTGGCGCAGATCAAGGTGCGCAGCGACCAGGCCTCGATTTTGACCGCAGCCGAGCAGTTCCTGACCAAGCCGCCGCAACAGCGCGAGGCGCTGATCCGGCTGGTGATGGAAGGCCACTTGCGCGGCATCATCGGACAGTTGACGGTGGAGCAGATCGTCAAAGAGCCGGAGATGGTGGGCGATCGCATGCGCGCCACTTGCTCTGACGACGTCAGCAAAATGGGCCTGGAGGTGATCTCGTTCACCATCAAGGAAGTGCGCGACAAGAACGAGTACATCTCAAATATGGGCCGGCCGGATGTGGCGCGTATCAAGCGCGATGCCGAGATGGCCACCGCCGAGGCTGAGCGCGATACGGCCATCCTGCGAGCCACCGCGTTGCGCGAGTCCGCTGTGGCCAAGGCGCTGGCAGATCAGGAACGGGTGATTGCCGAGACGGCCTCACAAACGCGTCAAGCAGAGGCACAGCGCGATCTGGAGATCAAGAAGGCCGAATACAGCGAACAGAGCCGCCGCCAACAGGCCACCGCCGACAAGGCCTACGAGCTGCAGACCAACGTCATGCTGCAGCAGGTGACCGCCGAACAGGTGAAGGTGCAGCAGGTGGAAAAAGAGGGCCAGATCAAGGTGCAGGAGGCGGAAATTCTGCGCCACGAAAAGGAACTCATCGCCACCGTGCTCAAGGGCGCAGAGATTGAGCGCCAGCGCATCGAGAACCTGGCCAACGCGGAGAAGTCTCGCCTGACCACCGAAGCCGAGGGACGCGCCTCCGCTATTCGTGCGCAGGGCGAGGCCGAGGCCAGCATCATTTTCCAGAAGGGCGAAGCAGAAGCCAAAGCCATGAGCGTGAAGGCCGAGGCGTATCAGGAGTGGAACCAGGCCGCGGTGGTGGACAAGCTGCTGACCAACATGGCCGACGTAGTGCGCGCCATGGCCGAGCCGCTCAGCAAGGTGGACCACATCACCATTGTTTCGACGGGTAACGACGATGCCGCCGGGGCGCACAAGATTACCGGCGACATGACCCGGATCGCAGCGCAGGTGCCCGCGTTGTTTGAGGCGCTGAGCGGCATGGACATCAAGCAGTTGATGTCGAACGTGAAGGCCATCAAATCCAGGCCGGAGACGGATGGCAAGCCGGGAGAAAAATAACGTTCAGGGCTCCGATCGTGTGATTTCGTACGGGGAGTCCGCGGTATCCCAGGTCTCAAAATCGAATCCTCACCCCAGCGACGAGGACCAGTCGCCAGGGACCCCGAGACCTGGGGCACCCGCAATTGGTGCAGGAAAAAGCGGTCAGAGAACTGGAAGCTGAACCAAGGAGGTACGTCATGGCACTGCTGGAGAGAGTGAGCACATTGCTCCGCGCCAATCTGAATGACCTGATCGATAAGGCGGAAGATCCGGAGCGGCTGTTGAAACAGATCGTGCTGGACATGGAGAACCAGTTGCTGCAGGTCAAGACGCAGGTGGCCATCGCCATTGCCGACCAGCACCTGCTCGAAAAGAAGCGCGTCGAACATCTGGAGCAGGCGGCGGAGTGGCGGCGCAAGGCGGAACTCGCCGTGCAGAAGGGCCATGACGACCTGGCCCGCGCGGCTCTGGAACGGGCGCTGAGCCACGACCAACTGGTGGCCGGCTTCACCACCCAGGCCGAAGACCAGAAGCACGAGGCTGACAGCCTGCGACAGGCCCTGCGCAAGCTCGATCAAAAACTGAGCGAGACGCGCGCCCACTGCGAGATGCTGATGGCCGAACATCGCCGCGCCAAGGTGGTGGGCCGCGCTACGCACGCCCGACAGGTGGTGGGTAACCAGCAGGAAAACACGATCGGACGAATGAGGACCAAAGTCCACATCAAGGCAGCCGAGAATGCCGCTGCCAGTGAGGTGCTGGCGCCCGAGTCGCTGGAAGACCGCTTTCAAGCCCTGGAAAGCGAAGACAAAGTTGAACTCCTGCTGAAGGAGATCAAGAGCCGGCAGGCGGCGCAATAGAGGCCGCCAAACCGGCTAGCCTGATTTGTCTGCGCCTATTGGAGGGGAAACTCCGTCTAACAGAAAGGAACTGTGGACTCACGCCCAAGCGCGGCCAGAAAAGGCGGCAAAGTGGTGTGATTTACCCTCAAACTAGCCCCCTTTGGGCCGGATTTGCTTATTTCCGCGGCGAATCACCCTGGGCGGGCGCAGATTCTCAAGATTGGTGAACGGATGCGCTTAGGCTTTTCTCTTTTTCCTGCAACGCTGGCGGCGAGTTTTGCCCTGCTGGCGTTGCCTTCCTCTACTTTTGCTCAGGAACCGAACGTCGGCCCGGCAATGGCCAGCGCCGCAGCTCTGCCCGAGGCGCCACGGCCGCAGTTTGAGGCGTCAGCAGCTGACTCATCGGCGCAGCAAGCCAGCCAGACGCAGGCACCGGCCCAAGGCAGTTCCAGTACGCAAACCACGGCTCAGCAGTCCGACGCTGAAAAGAGCCAGCACCAAAAGGCGGAAGAACAGATCAAGGAGCAGGAACAGCAGAGGGTGGTCGGTATTTTGCCCTCTTTCAATGTCTCCTATCGCAGCGATGCGGTTTCCCTGACCGCAGCCCAAAAACTAAAGCTGGCATTTCGCTCCGCTGTCGATCCGGTCGCCTTTGCTACGCCGTTTTTGGTGGCGGGATACCATGAGGCCATGGATGACGACAAGGGCTTCGGATGGGGTATTGAGGGCTATGGAAAGCGGTCGGGCGCAGCGTATCTTGACGCATTCGACGGCACCATGATCGGCAATGGCATTTTGCCCGCCATCCTGCACCAGGACCCGCGCTACTTCCGGCTGGGCCACGGATCCACCACACACCGATTGCTCTATGCCATGGCCACGACGGTCATGTGCAAGCACGACAACACCGGGAAGTGGGAGCCAAACTACTCCAACGTCTCAGGCAACATCATCTCCGGAGCAATCTCCAATCTCTACTACCCTTCGCAAAATTCGGGCATCGGCCAGACCTTCTCGAACGGCATCATCGTAACGGGCGAAGGCACAATCGGCGGAGTTTTTCAGGAGTTCTGGCCTGACATTTCGCGGAAGATCCTCCACAAGGATCCCACCCGCGGCCTCGATGCCCAAGCCCGCGCGGCGGACCAGGCCGCAAAGCAAGCCAAGAAGGATTCCCTGCAGAATCAGAAGTAGGGCGAACGTACGAAAAGGCGAGAGGTCAGCGGATTCCGCTGGCCTCTTCCTGTCTAGGGCGATTACACCGCAGCGGCCTCAGAACGGTGATCCAGATGCCCAAAAAAGGAGCGGCGCGCTCCAAACAAAGAGAGCGCGCCGCAAGACGATCCCTTCCGCAGAAACGCCGCTCCGGCGGAGGTTCGCTGCTTATGGATAGATGCCGCGCAGTTGCACCGCCTCGGCCACGCGCCCAACCCCCAGCATGTTCGCGGCGACGCGCATGGAGACCTTGCGGTCGAGATGGATCTTCAGCACATCGCGGAAAGCGGTCTTCATCACCCGCTCCAGGCGGTCGTACACATCCTGCGCATCCCAGAACAAATGTTGCTCGTCCTGCACCCATTCAAAGTACGAGACCGTCACTCCGCCGGCGTTGCACAGAATATCCGGGATAACGAACACTCCCTTGCTCTCCAGAATTCTGTCTGCTGCCGGCGTGAGAGGCCCATTCGCCGCTTCAGCCACAATCAATGCGATCACCGCGGGGGCATTCTCCGCGGTGATCGCGTTTTCCAGCGCGGCGGGTACAAGAATGTCGCACTGCAAGGCGAGCAACTCGGCCGGAGTGATGGCCTCGCTCTCCGGGAATTTCTCTACCCGGCCGGTGAGAGCCTTCATGTGCATCAACTCTGGAATGTTGAGGCCGTTCTTGTTGTAGATGCACCCGGTTGAATCGCTGACCGCGATAACCTTGGCTCCGGCATCATGCAGCAGTTGCGCAGCAATCGAGCCAGCGTTGCCAAAGCCCTGCACCACGACGGTGGCTCCCCTCAACGGCGTGTGCAGATGCTCGCAGGCGCACTGAATGGTATAGAACACGCCGCGCCCCGTCGCTTCATTGCGGCCCAGCGATCCGCCCAGGCTGATCGGCTTTCCGGTGACCACGCCGGGAATCGGATAGCCCTTCGTCATGCTGAAAGTGTCCATGATCCACGCCATGGTTTGCGAGTTCGTGTACACATCCGGCGCGGGAATGTCCTGTTCCGGGCCAATCAAGGGAAGAATGGCGCTGGTGTAGCGCCGCGTCATCCGTTCCAGTTCGCCCTGCGACATGTGTTTGGGATCGCATGTCACGCCGCCCTTGGCGCCACCAAACGGAATGTTGACGACCGCGCACTTCCAGGTCATCCAGGTGGCCAGCGCCTTCACTTCGTCCAGCGTGACTTGCGGGTGATAGCGAATGCCGCCTTTCGCAGGTCCGCGCACCGAGCTGTGTTGCACGCGGAACGCTTCAAAGCGGTGAATGTGCCCGTCATCCATGCGCACGGGTACAGTCACCGTAAGTACGCGCTCGGGATACTTGATCATCTCCCGCGTATCGTTGTTGAGCCCCAGGACGTCCGCTGCCGCATCGAAATTTTCCAGCGCAACGTCATAGGCGTTATCTGCA
>Ga0182030_10002250_pt1 | contig 40867 bp, 31 predicted proteins | sample 812S3MmetaG_FD_121299 | JGI IMG/M metagenome (GOLD analysis project Ga0182030, IMG submission 121299) | Permafrost microbial communities from Stordalen Mire, Sweden - 812S3M metaG (Illumina Assembly) | ecosystem: Environmental > Terrestrial > Soil > Wetlands > Permafrost | place: Sweden...
GAACTCCCGATTACTAGATAGTGGTATTACAAAAATTAAGGCTAAATCACTCGACGTCCATGGTTTCCGCAAACTTCAGGGTATGATTAGAGATAATAAGGCTGGCTGGGCTGATGAGAAATTCGATGTGCTACTTCTTGGACTATTCGAATATCTAGAAGCTCCGCTCACATCCCTTACACCAGAAAAGGTACAGGACGTGAAGGCGCAAATCCTTGCAACTATCAAGCTCATGTACAAGAAGGACAGGGAATCGTTCCGGATTCACGTCGCCAAAGGCTTGGAATCTCTCCTCGCCACTCGAAGCTGCTACGATGCTCGCGCGCATATTGTCGGCGGGCTCGAATTATTAGCTGATGAGCTTGTCAGTCTCGCGGATGCGCAAGCAACCACCGATACCATCACAGTGCAGCTCCAGAGCGAACAGATGACACTTGAAGGCTGCAGAACGCTAAGTATGGGTCTTCATGTCCTAAAGGAGCTAATAGATGTCAAGAAGGATTTTGTGCCATCTGATGCCGAGATTGGAGAGATGTGTCAACTAGCTACGAGGTGCCTGGAAAGTTCGGAATCAGGGGTACGAATGGATGCAGTAAAACTTTGTGTCAGCATCCATGCTCGTGTTGGGGAGAACAGATTCTGGAATGCGCTTGGTGGCGTGAGGGATGATCCGAAGAGTCTAATTACATATTACATCGTCAAAAGACAAAGAGAAATCGCCTCTAGTAGCTGAGTTGCGAGGATTAGCGAGAGGGGCGTTACCTAGTGTTTACTGAGCGAGGAGTCAGGAGCAGGTTATTGTACGAATACGCAGCGCGCTTTTGGGAAGACATGATATTCAGGCCTCACATGGAGTTTTGATTTTTGTAAGGGGTGTTTGGTGTTTTTGTGGAAGCTTATAGCAGAGTTTTATTAGCTGAATGAAAACGTATTAATTCTCCATCTGATGTTTCGTTTCCCTTATCCATGCGAGGCCGTCAGCACTGAGCCGCATTCGAACATCAACAAACCTTATCTTGCTGTGCCTGATCTACAATAACAAGATAGATATCCGGCATCTACAGAGGCGCAGTATAGTAGTTTCACATCTGTTTCTAAACATCCACTCGATAACCAAAACATGATTGGACTCTCACAAGGACTTAGTACTCCATACTTCCCCTATCCCTTTCCCACCGCTCGCCTAACCTTGCGCCACGTACCTACCTGTACAATTCTGAAACCCGAATCTTACGGAGCACTGCGCCTCATATCAGAAATCCTATCAAATATTAGAATAAGCGCCCTGGCCGCAACTTTATGGTGCGATCCTTGAGAATCGGTCGAGCACACGTGATCGACAGCTCGAGTATCTACGGAGTGGAGCTAGAAGAGCAGGCTGCGGGAGAGAGGGCAGAAAGGGGGATGATCGACGATGTCCAGGTAGGGATGGGGGAGAGACTAGCGATATATGGATGGCGTACGCGAAGTCGTGCATGGGTAGATTAGTTCTTGATACCCCTGAATAGAAGCCTTAGGAGGTTTTGGGAATTGAGGTTTTGGGGGTAGTGAAGTGATGTGGAGTTGATAGAGCTGAAGGAAATGGATTGGGGATGTGGCGCGGCGGGTGATAAGTTTTAAATATTCTTTAGTGTTTCAGCAGGATATATACAATGGAGAAAAGAGGACAGCTGAGCAACATCTTCGAGCTTGATGTCCCATAAAGATTACTGAAAGGTTCAACGAGTAATGTTGTCCCGCTGTCGCAGTCCCTACGTGATGACAACTCTCCACAAATGGTAGGTGGTATGGCTCCTGTCAAGAAGGATCATCAGCCTGCTGAAACACGCGAGTTCAGCCTTCCGCCGACGGAATAAACATCAAACATTTGACATCTTGCCAGTACCAGACGTGAATTTATAGCGGTATTCAACTGTCCCCTTGGCATTAAACGAAGATGCATATGAGAACTTTGTTTCAAGGCGCGCATACAGCCCAAATAGGCTTTTCTGAAGACGTGTTTCGGATGAGATTGAGTAGCATGCTCTGTTCTTCTTTCAGGTACAAGAGAACCCAATTCAGGAACAAGCGTCAGGGATGCCGGGAACTCAGAGCCTGGCGACGGACGGTACAACTTTTATTGATGAACCTCAGGTTCCTGTATTTCGGGTTCCATCAACTCGTTGGTAATTCCCGATGCAAGACTCTTGGAACCTTTGTACCTCTTATTTGTGTAATTTTGTAATACGAAGAACACGATACTTGGCCTCGTGCATCGGAGCAAGCCTCGTGGCATAAGGGCGACAATACAAGCCGGCATATAAAAATTGGCCAGATCGATTAACTTACATGATCGGAATATCTCCACAATTGTCAGATATAGTGGGTTACAACATAAATACACGAGATTGAAGGGCCTAGAGAAGCGGTTTGTAGACTGAACGGCCACGTATCTTGGGCTGCCATCCCTTAGCATTTTTGTGGTGAGGTTTGAAAGTGGGTGCTGCTTGGCTGAAATCGATTTATGTGAAACGTCAAGAGAAGGTGGGCTCCTGGACCTGCACACACCTTCTTCGTCGCACTGGAACCTCAAGGCTAACCCATGTTTGAATTTGTTCTTCACAAAGTTTATGGTTTTTGTTGGCTCTGTACACTATAATATTGAAATGTTCCGTAGTGTTGATACCGTCTAAAAAAGGTTGCATTTGTTAATTTGCCAGGGTCTCGCTTCGAGAAATAGTGAGAGATTCAAGCCCTTCGGTATTCTGATACGCCTTTTAGTGTTAAGTTTGCATAGACAGATCAAGAACCTAACCATGCGCATTGTTAACCCCCACAAACAACCATCAGACGCCTATCACACTGAGTAGCAGCGCAATAGGGCTGCTCTGAAGGAAGTGATTGTACCACTGGAAGGAGAACATTCAAAGTCTCACACAAGCACGAGTCCTTCACCAGAAATTTTAATCCTCCGTAACGAAAAGGTACCCTTGTCGGTCCACTTCTGGCGAAGCCTGGTCTGTACCTGTCTTGTCCCTAGCACGGCCAAAAACCACGCCAGCTACGAACCAAATCGATTTCAAAGACACCAACTTTTTAATCCAACCCTTGGCCTTGTCTGGAATGCCCCCCCAGTCAAACCCAGGACGATCATCAGCCATCAGCCTCTGGACTCGAAAGAATCTCTGTTTCTATTCATAACCACATCCACTTTCGACGATGCCAGCACACTGAGCCGTCTCAACATATCGTTATTCATACGATTGAGCCGTTGTTCTTATACCTTCCTGGATCATTGACGGCGGCCCGTGAATCCACCCCAATTACAGAGATCGTCCTGACTAGTCCTCCCCTGGACACTTGCGTATTCAATTCTCCCGACCGTGCACGTTCACTACCCCAACAACGACGACGTCGAGGGATCGAATCTTCTCAATTCATGTTCTGACTCGGCAGACCGACTGGAATACTCGAGGAGGAGAATTACAGGAGAGCATAGGGTGGTTTTCGACCGCCTGACCATAAGTCCATCATGGAGTCGCCGGGCGACTATTTGGATTCTCCTATGGATGGCGATGATGTCGCGTATCCGTGCAAAGGATGTGGAGACGTATGTCTACTCTAGCAGAAGGTCACTGCAGAGCATGCTGATAAAGTAAACAGATTCTAGAGGAAGGCAAAGCATTCGAACTTGGTAAGTGAATCATTGTAGCGGCGCATAATACCTTGCCGCAATGTCAACACGAGTTCTCTATTTCTATCACGTTTATCGTTATGGATCCTCCAACTTCTAGGTTTAATGGCACTGACCCGTCCGCAGCTGGCAATCGATGGCATTTGAATTGCTTCCGGTGCAATACTTGTGGAACGCTACTCGACTCGGACGCAAACCTCTTACTCTTGGGTGATGGATCTCTCATCTGCAACAACTGCACATACAGCTGCAGTGCCTGCGGCAATAAAATCGAGGACTTAGCTATTCTTACGGGTGATCAGGCTTTCTGCGCAACTTGTTTTCGCTGCCGGAACTGCAAGCGCAAGATCGAAAATTTGCGATATGCTCGCACTTCCCAAGGCATATTTTGCATGAGTTGTCACGAGTCATTAATGGCAAGGAGAAGGAAAAAATCAAGAGCTGCTGCAAATGCGAAGCTGAAAAAGGACGATCAGTCTCCAATGCTGGTTGATAAATCGCTTCCTGCTCTGCCACCTAACGCTATTTTACAAAGTACATTTTCTCCAGATCGAGAGACTCCCCCACCATTAGATACCGATACTCCAACCGAGCTTTCTCCAAGACCCAGACAAACATATCAGAACGATTCGTCCTCAAGAAGCAGCTCGCGACGGCCCGCCGAGCGCTCTCCGGAACGAAAATCCAGCGATACGCAATCTAAAGAGGGCTTGACCCTCCCCACGACCACATATCGGAACAATCGTCACTCAGCGATCTCGCAGGCTTCTGATATCCAAGGTGGGGATGGTGAAAGTTTCTTCATACCACTTGCGCTAGATCCAAGCCCCGCACCGAGCATGACACCACGATCGACGTCAGATACGTACGCAGACTCGTCGAGGAAGAACAAGGAGAACAAAGCGCCCGAGAAGGATTACTTTGGTGCTAAGAGCAGAGCTCAGAATGAAGTTAGATCGAGCGAAGCTAGTTCAACAGCATCAACCCCACATATTGCCTTTCAAAATAGGGGCAGGCAGCCGTCAGCGGAGGAGACTGCACAAATTAAGGAGAGCTTGCGTAAAGCCCAAGCAGGCGGTAAGACTTCGTCAAAGGCCTCGCCGGCCATTGGAAGCGATGAACCTCGTTTGCAACATGCCAACTCTCCGCAAACTACAAATGGGAAGAATCAAGGTTCGAGTGAAAAGTTCAGATTGGGAGATGTGCCAAAAGGAAAGAGGTCTGGAACCTCTAGGAGCAACTCATTATCTAACTCAATATCTGAACTTCCCGGCAGTGAGGTCCCCTCATCTAGATCGACATCTGGGGGTGGATTATCTGCGGTGCCTCCTCGCAAAGAGGCTTTGAGCATACCAAGAACGGATTCACCCAAACCCCTTCTAACGGCCGAGAAAGCCAATACTCCCCGGTCTTCGCAAGACTCGAGAACACAAGACGATGAACCCCGACCTTCGTTTGAGTCTACCAATTCGATGCCAGTCGCGAGGGTGGATTCTGGAGGTACAGCCAAGTCAATACCAAGGAAGGAGATCGCAGCAGGAGTGGTGAAAAATACGATCAGTTCGATGAGCTCGTCTTCAGGGCCAGATACCGCTTCTTCTGCGTCGTCCTCGGATACACCTGGAATGACACCGACTGTTAATGGGAAACCAATTTCTGCACCCCTGCATCAAATGCCTCTTGGCGAAGATCTCGCACCTCCTAGCCGTGCGCCAACACGTCCACCCGCACCTCAAACACAACTTAACGACTCGTATATGGCACCAAGAGCTGCTCCGCCGGCACCGCTAAATACTGCACATACTTCCAAGGAGTCAGTGAATACTATCAATGGGGTTCCAGTTTCTCCAAAGTTGCCAAGGTGGAGCGCTGGTGGAGATTTCACCATGGATGAGGATATGGCACGGATATTGGGGGGTACGGATGAGAGTTCACAATCAATCCTGCGCCGTGTTTCCAATGCTGTGCGTCATGGTAGAACTGCCAGTGAAGCAAGCAATTCGGCTCGCCACCCAGGTCATGGTCGCAGTGTTAGCGAGACAACGACACGTACAGCACAGTCACCACGTTGGCCCAAAACGCCAATTGCAGAAGATCCCAATTTAACAGGTCGTGAAATCAGCAGCCCGATATCTATCAATTCACCAGTAGCGGGTGACGATCCAGCTCTTTTACGAAGGCAACTTCGCAATTCTGAGCAAAGAGTGGCTGAGCTTGAACGTCAGTTTGCTAGCGAGAAGGATCTCAAAACTCTCAACAAGAAGTTGCAAGAGAAGAGGAAGACCGTTTCGGTTCTTGACTCTCAAAACGAGCTCATGATCCGACAACTTGAAGTTCTAGCTGGATATGTGGAAAGGGCGAAGGAATCAAAGCAAAATCTTAATATCGCAGATTTGGAAGAATCAGCAATTAAAGAGTTTGTCCAAAAGTTGGAGCGTCACAAGCAAACTGTTGCTGCTAACATTGAAGTCTTATACGAAGAGCGCAACGAGCTTCTAGAAGAGAAGAACCAAATTATGGCTGATCGTGATCGCGCTTTGGTCGAGTTTGAACAATTATCCTCGAAGAATGCCCAATTAGCAGATATGAACAACGACCTGACACACCAGATTCAGGAGCGATTCAAGGCTCAAAGTGGAATCAGTCTCGACAGCCCAAAGCCGCCTATGAACGGTCTTGGTATCTATACTCACCACAATAAGGATAAGTCCAATGTATCCGTGCAAATTGATGATGCCAGTCTTCGGCCTTCGACCAGTACGACGGTATTTGGATCTGTTGGGTCTAATAACAGCTATCCGCATGCAATGGATCAAGAGCCTGGTATGGAGCCTGCTACGGTATTGTCTGCTCCACACGTCATCAATATTCGCAAAGGTCAAGCAAAGAAGTTCAACTGGAAGAAGGGTGGCCAGACGGTTGCGAAGGGTGTATCCAAGGGCTTCAAGGGCGCTTTCTCCTCAGTGCAACAAGAGCGCAATCAGCAATGGCCAGACCAGACAGGAGATAGCATCGGGATGCCCTACAATATGACCGTGGCCCCTGTTGAAGCAGCGGTCAAACCTCAGCCGGGTAATATACCGCGCTCCACCTCCAATGATCCAGCACGACAAGGGTTTGGACTCTTTAAGAAATCCAATACAATGCCGAAGTCCTCGTCAAATGGAACCATCACTGTTCCCGAACATCCTTCGACATTGTTTGGATCAGACCTAGTGGAGAGAGCAGATTTCGAACGTCGACAGATTCCTAGTGTTGTCACTCGCTGTATTGAGGAGGTTGAATTACGAGGCATGGATATCGAAGGTATCTATCGAAAGACTGGCGGAAATAGCCAAGTCAAGATTATCCAAGAGGGCTTTGACAAGACTGAAGATTATGATATCTCCGATCCCGGGCTGGATATCACGGCAGTGACGAGTGTCTTGAAGCAATATTTCAGAAAGCTTCCGGTACCGCTCTTGACCTTTGATGTGTATGATCGCATTCTCGAATCGATTTGTGAGTCTCACTCATACCTGCGTTTGGAAAACTTTGTGCTAATGTCATTCAGCTATCGAGGACGATCAAGAACGATGTGCACATCTCAGAAAGACCTTCAACATGCTCCCTCCTAAGCACCGCGATTGTCTAGAATTCTTGATCTTTCATTTAGCTCGCGTGGCAGTAAGAGAGAGCGAGAATTTGGTACGCTGCCGCACCTGATTAAAAGGAACATTGACTAACGTACCAAAGATGACACCTAAAAATCTCGCTGTAGTTTTCGCACCTACGATCATGCGGGACGCCAGCATAGAACGCGAAATGACCGACATGCTTGCAAAAAACATCGCAATCCAATTTGTGATCGAAAACAGTCACGAGATATTCGGAAACGCTTAAGAACCAGGGAACCCCCCCCCCACTCACGAATGAAACACTATCTGAAACCCTTACCTCGAATTGTACATTTTCATCCTCGCCGACGATGGCAGGCGTTTACATTGCGCGTTTGGATTGAGCGAATTTAATTGATGGATGGAAGGATGGCTTTAGTCATTCCACGGCGTTTTTCTTCCTTTTTTTTTTAGTTGTTTTTGCAGCTTCTTGTCAAGGCGACCATGCAAGCCGGTGATTTAAATTGATATCCAATTCCGTTCTTCCGTTATTGGAGTGGTAAAGGGAATGAATATCGTGTTGAGAGAGGAAGAGTAGAGAGTGGAGGATGTTTATCAGGCGGCTTCGATTCGATTACATTTATGAATGAGGTGATGAGGGAGGATGTTTGCCTGCTGGTTCTATTCCTGGAGCTGATGGCGAGTCAAAAGCTATAAGGGAGTAGGCTTAGATCTAGCACCGTTGTATTAGATATTCTTTAGCAACGATAGCATGAACAAGCTGTGCTACAATCAATGGTTTGGGTATGTGAGATATGTGAGATTGAAGCTGATGTTGAATTTTGATAGTAATGCTCAAAGAACCCTAGGATATATCGAGATGTGAGATGAAGGTGTATTATAGAGGTTTCTTTTGGCACGCTTTCTTTCAGTCTGATGTGCAATGGAACGTATAACATTATAGGCTCTAATGAAGAAGTTTAATTGCAGATGCGCAGAGAGATGTCCTCACAATGGCGGTTCGCAAGCCATCCAGTTGCGAGACAACGTATTGGATTTGAGGTTATAACTATAACTACCTATCTCATATTCCTCCAACTACCTAATGCCCTTCCTCGCTCTTGACCAACTCACTCCCCTCATATATTAAGATAAGTGCTCCTAACACCTTCTCAACCTCACCTTATTCCACATCCCAGCAACTTTCCTCCAGCCATCTGCCTTCGTATAATAATGCTTATTCGTAGCATGGCTATGACCCCTCAACTTCTCCTCGCTCACATCCCGGCCCGTTCACTTAGTGCATGGCTCGCAGTTAGTGATACTATATCACTTGCGATTCTAGAATTTGGTCCAGCGGAAGTCCTGTGTGGGGGCAAGGCAAGCTGATGAAATCACAGTGAGAGGTCCCTCTCACAAAAGTCTCCTTACAGATGTGCAGAACAACAAAAGGCAACAAGGCCATGGCGATATATCCCAATTCAAACTCAAACCCTCATTATCTACCGATGACGGGGTGGAAGATCGGTTGGCAAGTCGATGAGGAAGGTTGTGTAATAGGGTACAGGTGAAGCATGATCTGAGAGGATGATGACCCGTGGGTAAGCAAAGGAAGGTGTCGGGTGAAAAATCCTTTGCATTGTAGCTGTCTTCCTAAGTAAAGATTAGAATGATGAGCTCGAGGTTATCTTCGTGAAAAATATCATTAGAGCTACCTTATAGGGGTATCTTTGAGGGAGCCTTACGAATCCTAATATAAATTAAAAGTGATAGATCGTATGAGCACGACTTCCCCAGGAACATTGAAGGTGTGTAATCTCAGCGAGGACCAGAGAAATCCTGGAGCTGTATTCCTAGATAGTCGAGAGGTTGAACATTTTGCTATGGTCCTCATGATGAGTCCTCTACACCTTGTGATAGAGAGGCTAAGAGATGGAACGCGCCAATGTATGCAAATGGTGGATCGCTAATGGGATCCCTTGAATGTTCGCAATAAAGTTATACATTTACGTTGATGCTCGCTCAGATGTTGTGCCTACCATGGAGTGGCTGGAGCAAAAGTCCTTGGCCGTCGCAATGTGAGACAACGATGTTAGTTGATCATATCCTTGGTTGCGATTAACAACGCGCTTGTGTGGGAAAATTGCACGGACAACGCGGACAGACCCTAAAAGTTTCATTTGCTAGGTATCTCTTGATGAATAGAGAAGAAAATTTAGCTTGTAATTATGATAGACGATACGTGAAACAAATCTCAGCTTTGATCTTGCAGGATGAAACGAGCCTTAGCTTTGCGAGTTTTTCTGTAGATGTTGATTTCTAAGTGCACGTGCTTTGCGAGGACTTCCTCGAGATGTCGATTGCTGGAAGCACTTGCTTTGAGATCGCATCTCGCTGTTAATCAACCAGGGGACTTGCTTTCGTGTTTGGCTCCCCCTTAGAGGGCAAGCTAGTATCCAAGTCTCTGTACACCGTGATCGGGCAAAGTCAGTGCCGCCAACGAGCGGGAACTATGCTGAACTGTAAAAAGCCAACTAGTCGGCAATATGTGTCCTCCTTAAAATTGAGAGATATAAGAACCTGGGGTATCCCCCCAGCATTGCTCAACATCCTTCTCGAAGTCTTCTTATTCTGCTAAAAAGCTTATTACCCATCATATACCATCCCCACCGCTCTCCCAGAAACATGCCGTCTCAAACAAAGCAACTCAAGGGCTACCAAGGCGGACCTTTGGATGGAAAGGTTGCTTTAATCACAGGATCGGGTAGAGGAATCGGAAAGGGAATGGCCCTTGAGCTTGGCAGCAGAGGAGCGTCAGTGGTCATTAACTACGCCAATGCAGCTCAAGGCGCCGAAGAGACAGTGAAAGAAATCGAAGCAGCCGGGAGTAAAGCCTTTGCAATCAAAGCCGATGTCACCAAATTGTCTGACATAACTCGTTTATTCAAAGAAGCCGTCGCTCATTTTGGTCGGCTTGATATCGTCGGTTCTTCTTTTGACCAAGCACTAGACTTTGAACTGATAGAGAGCAGGTGGTATCAAACTCCGGGACCGAGATCTTCAAGGCTGAGGACAAGGTAACAGAAGAAGATTACGACAGGGTGTTCAACCTCAACACCAAAGCCCAATTTTTTGTGGCCCAGCAAGCATACGTCACACTGCAGCATGGTGGCCGTATCATCTTAATGTCTTCAGTAGCAGCAACAATGTCGGGCATTCCTAACCACGCACTATATGCAGGTAGCAAGGCTGCAATTGGAGGATTTGTGCGTAGTTTCGCGACCGACTGTGGGCACAAAAGTATAACTGTAAATGCAATCGCTCCAGGAGGAGTCAAGACCGATATGTATGAGAGGTAGGCTTTCGAGAGAATTTTAGAAAGAGATGTCGAGTTGATGGATTTTAGCAACTCGTGGCACTATGTACCTGGAGCTACGCCGTCCTGGCCTATCGAAGCTATAGATCAAGGACTGGCAAATCTTTGCCCGTTGAAAAGGGTTGCTGTTCCAAAAGACATTGCAAAGGTGGTTGCATTCTTAGCTCATTCGGACAGCGAATGGATCAACGGTAAAGTTTCTTTTAATCTAGACCATCATGGATAATATGCTGATACCAAACAGGACAAGTGATCCTTCTCAGCGGTGGCTCTATCGCATGAGCAGAGAGTAGAGCTCTTGCGTTCAAAAGACATAATTTGAGTCGTGGGCCAAGTAATGATGTCTGTTTTACAGTATAGAGATAGTTGAATTGAGATACTAGTAAATTGGAACAAGCTTGCCGCAATTTGAGAAGTTTGAAATTCAACGTCCGATTAGACGGATTGTGGTGTGGCAATATTAGCAATAGCCGATTGACAACACGTGATCTTTATCCAACGCCTACCTACCAACCCAAACGGCAGTTTGTTCATGCTTCCTTTCTTCCATCACCGCATAATCATCAATTATCATCGGCCAGAATTCATCCCTTCTTTTGGAATTAATGCCGTGGAAGGGATTACGGAAGTGCTCGCATCAGCTGAAAAGCATGTGATCAAGACACCTAATCGTGTGCTACGATGAAGCAAAAAAGCAAACATTCTCCAGAATGTTCTGGAATGTCCTGATTTCTGAGACAGCTTACCAATTGCCGCTCTCAAGGTCGAGATGGTTGCTTGTCAGTTTGACTAGGCCTCCTTCACCAACGACATTAAGAGATTCGAAGTCATCCCAATGATCCCAAACCACCATCTCCACTATCGTTCGAGAAGAAATATGAGGGCCTTTGTCACATGGCACCGGCAAGTTTTGGTGTAAAACCTGCCTGGGGTTGTGATTCATTCGATATCAGGATTCCGTCCCCTGTTTTGCGTTCCTATTACGTTCATTGCTCGTTTCAAGTCTTCATACCGGATTACCTGCCAAAACCATCACTGAGTTCCGTCCGCACATGTTGCAGTACTCTATACCCGATTTTTCCTACTGAGAGGACGTGACTGTACGCCACTTGACGCTTTGCCCGAGCGTAAGTGGGCTTCGATAACCTTAGGTTGTAACTTTAATATCTCACGTCCATCCCGCACCTATTCCTTCCACATTTATCAGGATGAACCAGGATCACCAAGCGGGGAACTGCTTGTCGGGGTGGTCATGGTTGGTGCTGGTAGAGGTTCCCAGGCTAGCTGCACATTCGGCATTTGTGGCCGGTTTCGACTAAGAATAGCTACCACATCGGGAGTTGAAACGCAAGAACCAGGAAGCCCCGCTGATGTTTACTTTTGTTAACAAGTAGTAGTTAATCTTATCTAATCGCCTCGGCGTATATCATCCTCCTAATTGTATTCCCTGATGCACAATATCTCTTCTGAATTATTGGCTCTATGTTCTTGGCACTGGTCAATTTAAGTCATTGAAATTATACAGGACTTTAGATCCTTAAAACAAGCCATCGTATTCTTCTATTGTGTACTTTCTCTTCAGACAATGGTCAACACTGGGAAGCCCTCCAGGGGGTGTTATATGTGCAGAGCGCGGAGAATAAAAGTGCGTATGACCCGATTTTCCCCTCCAAAATTATCCCATATATGGCGGAAAGATTCCATTTTGTGTTATAAGCATGGCTGATTGTCTAAAGTGTGACGAAGCTAAGCCTCACTGTATGAGATGTCAGAAGTCAAAGAGAGCATGCCCTGGATATCGAGATGCCTTCGAGCTCAATCACCGTGACGAGACCAAATCAACAAAGAGGAAGGTTCCAAGAACTTTAGGTCGACTTAAACCCCCTTTTTTCGACCAAAGCTCTCTCAGTCATAGCGCTAAAACACTGATAGCACCACTACCTTGGGCAAAGTTCAACACAGTCTCTATCTCGAAATCTACTGAATTGTCTGAATGTCCGCCTTTTATGATGGGTGAGAGGTCAAGCTCTGCCTATAGGTGTAACCGAAGTCCCAGGTTCAAAAATCTGTCGACCCCGATGGACGAACAAGCAAGTTGCTTTTTCCTCTCAAATTTTGTATTGCTTCCCCAACAAGGTGCCATGACACGCTACCTGCAATTTTTGATTCCATTGCTCAAAGAAGCAGATCCTTCTTCGCCACTGGATCTCACATTCTCAGCTGTAGCTCTTGCTGCATTTGGCTCTCGACCAAATTCAAGGGCGTTGCTGCCAAGAGCAGAAGCTCAATACGTGAGAGCCTTGATAAGGATCAACCAGGCTCTGAAAGACCCCAAGACTGCGGTTGCCGATTCTACATTGGCATCCGTTATTCTATTGTCAACTTTTGAGGTAATTTGACCGCGTTGGATAAAGATCAGCTCGTATTTGTGCAACTACTGACAGCTCAATAGCAACTAGTTGCAACAAAGCAGACCAACGAAGGCTGGGCTTGTCACATTGATGGTGCGGTGGCCCTCATTAAGTCTCGGGGGAAGAGCCAGTTCAGCACGCAGATCGGTCGTGACATGTTCCTTGCAGTCAGAGCTCACATGGTAAATATTATAAATGTTACCTTTTTGGGAAGTCGTACTGACATATCGCAGACTGCTCAATGTATAGCAAGATCAAAGCCAATCGACGTTGAAATTGACTGGTGGGGTAAGTGCGGTTTCTGGTCCAGCATGTAACTCTGTACTAATAAGTGCTACAGTGAACCAACTAGAGCAAGATGATAGATCTCGAGTCCTCAATAGGTTGAACCTTAAGGTGGCAAATTTGCGTGCAGACGCAGAAAAGATCGTGATACTAGCGGAACGTACACCCAGCAACATTGAGCAAGTTTTGAAACTACTACGAAGATCCGAGGCCTTAGAGAAAAGTTATGTTGACTGGCTCCAATCGTTACCGCCATCCTGGGACATCAAAACAGTAGCATGGATTGACAGTATAAACGAGGATATTAACGAGTCATCTGTTCACCCAGGTAGGGTGGACTCATTCGCCGAACTCTGGATTGCTTTCACTTACAGCTTTATCTGCTCGTGTCGATTGTTCATTTGGACGACAATTCTACGCTGTATTGCTTGGTTGGGAGAGCCTCAAGACTATAAACTCAGCCCTGAGTACGCAGTTGCCTCCCGCGTTTGTGGCCAGTTAGTTGAAGATATCGTCGCGAGTGTGCCCTATTATTTTGGCTGGAGAGGTGACAAAGCGCTCTTTATGGGCGTGGATCGAGCAAACTTCGCCTGCGGTACAGAGAAAGGTTCTATTAAAGGCGTCTCAGGAATCTTTGCTCTCTTACCCATCTTCACCGCTGCCACTTCAGACTTCGCAACACCGTCACAACGTCTTTTTCTCAGAGGCAGGATGCAATCTATATATGCATCGACGGGAATGAACCAAGCTGCTGTTTTACTCCACGTGATTCACCCTGGTCTCTCCATGAATTGCAGCTATTACTAACTGGTCTATAGGCCGCTGTCCAACACCCTTCAATGTATATCCTACGAGAAAAAACGAATCTCAACAATCGCCAAAATTCTGGCCTCCCAATAGCCCGCGTATCATGCCTCAAGGGAATCTTCATCGAGTCGGAAGATTCCCCGTCCCGACTCGATGAAGATTCCCCGTCGCATGAAAAGCCATCATTTATCCCTGTGGTAAATAACGCTATCGTTGATACCAGCTCCATACCTCGATATGCGGAGGATCCCGATAATTATCATGATAACTTGAGTTTGAGCCCCGACATAGATTACAAATATTCGAATTTCATTACTGTATGATTTTGTACTATTTTATCCCGAAGGTTGATTTCTTTTTCACTAGCGCGGTGCTCAGGAGTACCGTGTGAGGAAGGCAAAGTTCTGGGAAGATAGATGACTTAACGCTCTGACGACGCTATGAATGTATTTTTAATCACACGTTCTAGATCAAAAATGCGATGAATTCTTTACGCCTAATTTGCAGGTGCTTTGCGCCGGACTTTTCGTATCACGCATTGGCGGGTTGAAGGACTTTATTAGTGCAGAGAACACTCAAACACCAGCGATACCTATGCTAATTTTCTCCTTTAGCGATGGCCCCGCTGAACAATGTATCATTATTTGACAGACAAAACACACGAAAGCTTCAGGTTTTAGCAGAGCGTACCTTACGATTGGCAAATAATGAATTAGTGCAACAATGAGCAAGACAGGGCTGAAATCGGATACTGTTTGCTGCCAAATGAGTCAATTTATCAACTTACTTGTTCTATACCTACTATATTTCATAATTGTACAAGTAGTGCCTGCAAAATCTACCTGTAATTTCGATTTTGCTGGTAGGTCTTGGAAAACTAGCCTCGAGAATTGTGCAAAATATTTTCTGACAATCTGTCCAAGATTTCCTTTGATTGTGGGCTGAACAATCTGCCCTTCAACGGCAAATGCTTCTCAAAAATGCTACACAGGGACCGCAATTGTGTGAAGGATTATTAGATGGGAGAATGAAGAATTCTGGTGGGCTCCGAAATTGCTAGGCTACTTATTGAAATCAGTAAAGAATGTTTCAAAGTGAAAAATATAGAAAGAAAACCCTTGAACTGCAGCTTTGAGATGGATATAAATATATTGAGAATAGGAAAGGTCTATAGCGCTCATAGTACAAAATATATGAAACAAAGTGTCTATCCCGTATGCAGCACGAAGTAATCTACGCTGATTCAGTCAATCTATCATCGCAAGCTAGAGACCCAATGCTTTTCTCATCAAATTAGCGACTTCAGAAGTCTAGACAAGATGTTAGCTACCAATTCTAGAATAGCGATAGTTGTGAAACTTACAATGGGGTCTCGCATCATAGTGAAATGATTTCCGGCAGTGCTCACGCACTTCATGTTCTTTTCCCCAAGCAACCTCTCCCATCCATTTGTTCCCAAATCGGTCCTATCATGGACCAGCCAATGCATCGAGTTTGGCATTCTCTCATTTGGGTCCCATTCCGGTTTGCGCTTATCACCATCCCTCACAATTCCATCTTGAGCCCAAATCGCCGTTGTCTCAGGCATCTTCGAAACATCAATGCTATCCAGCTGCTCGTCCAGACTCTCTGAATAAGCAGTAAGTTCCCTCACGCTCGCCGCAAAATGTGGTAACAACCATTTAGGAGTTTTAGCGGGGTCGCCCTTTCCAAGCAGACCGATGCTATCGCAAAATCTGTGGAAAGACGATGGGAGGGCTTCCAGGCCGATAGGGCAAGGTGAGTCGATCAGGAGAAGTTTTTGGATGGTTTCGCCTTTTTGAATGAATTGGCGAGTCATTTCGTAGGCTAGGACACCGCCTGCTGACCACCCTCCAAGTAGGTATGGCCCGTTGGGCTGTCGGCGTCGGATTTCAGCCATGTAGATCTGGGTTACGCCTGCGACGCCAATGGTAAATGATTCGGGATCTTTCATGAACGGGCAGTTGAGGCCGTAAACGCAGAGCGAGGAGGAAGCAATGTCGGGAATGGTGGTGTAAGAGGTTGCGGAACCAGAGCCGTCTGGAAGGAGAAAAAGTGTTTGGGTGGCGGTTTTGGGATTTCCCTGAAGTAAGATAGATTTGGCTGGTGGGTATAACGAAAGATTGATACTGGCTGTAACTTTCATTTTCGTGGCAGTTTGTTTGGTGATCGCAGCTGTGCTTGTCGTGACTTGACGTGCTTTTGGAGCGCGTAATCCCAAGGAAGACTCGATTTTTTCAACCGACGTGTTGTTCACGAGGAGATCAGAGCTCATTTTGAGGCCTGTTTGCTCCCTCAGCGCACCGAGAATGCTAAGACTCATCAATGAGTCCATTCCCATCGTGGAGAGATCTGTGTTATCTGAGATCTCTTCTAGCTCAACTCCCATTTCCGATGCAATGATTGATCTGATGGTATGGACTAATGAGTCTTGGGTGTCATGAATATTGGAATCTTCATCTAATTCTTCCACAAAGTCAAGGTTATCCTCTGATACGCTACCATCGCTTGATATCATATCAGGCGTGGATAAGCCAGAGCTTAAAGCGACATCTGGAGAAGCTTCAAACTGATGGAGATACTGCTTGAGATCCCCAATGGTTGGCATATCGTTGAAGACTGCGCTGTGGAAGTCGATTCCAAGCTCTTCTCTAAACCTGCCAGAAATGCTGAGGGACATCAGGGAGTCGATGCCGAGATCAGCGAGACCAATGGGTCCGACAAGCTCTGAGATCTCGCATCCAACTTCTTCAGCCATGATAGCGAGGGCTTTCCGAGTAAGTGATTGTCCATTTCCCCGTTTTGAAGACATTGAATTATATCCACTATCAGCATCTATTTCATGCTGGACAGATTTCTTGACTGACGTGCGTATCTTTTTCGTTGTCGAGACACTTTGGGTGATGGCCGATTGTGGAACGGGTGCTGACCGAGCATCGACACCTTTACTTTTGGGGGCGAGTAGAGTATCAAGAAGAGCTCTTGGAACACACTGGAACTTCAAGCCTCCTACGACTCCAATGATTTCATCATTCTCAAAAACATAGACGTCGCCGGCGACCATCTGCCCCGCACCTAGTACTGGTTGCATCTTGACGTAGGATGCATATCTCTTGTCAGCATCCAAGTTCTTGGCAAATCGCATAGACTCCCATCCGTGCGAAATGTAAACATGTTTCTTGGAGTCTACTGCATCGTTGGCATTCATGATGAACCCAGAGATATGACATACACTATCAATGAAGTATGGGTTCATGACAAAGTGACCATCCTGTGCAGTAGCTTGGAACTTAACTTTTGAGGCAGCTTCAAGTCCTGCGGAGGAGAGAATAACCTCTTCCATACCCCGATATTTGTCGTCATATTGCACAAGGGCAGAAAAAAGTTTGTATGCCAGCCCGCGCTGAATGGTATGGATGTCTTTCCCACCAGCTTTCAACAGATCGACCCTGCCTTGAATGAGGAACTTCCGTCTTTCCCATTCCTTGGTCCAGCTGGCAGAATCTTCAAAAGTCACATCGCATTTCGCTTGGTCCACGAGAATGCCACCAACTATGCTGCGGAATGCAACAGTACCCCGACCCTGGACTAAATCAATATTTGTCTCAATCTGAAGAATCTGAGTTTCTGCTGGTATGCTGCAATTCAGCACAAGGGGCTTATGGGTCTCCATATTGCCTACGTTCATGTGCCGAGCAGAGGTCCCGGGATTGGCCCCTCGCCAAGCATAGTCGCATATCGTTAATGCCATATCAGCATAAAGCGAAGAAGGGCAAAGTCCCACCCCATTTACCAAATGACCTTCGACAGCAGCTCGTAGCAATGGCTCAGCGAGATCTGACTCTGCAAGCACGAAGGCAGTAGAAAAATCAAACTTTTCCTTTACAATTCTTTGAACAGAAGTGGTCGAGAACCCTTGCTTGACTTTCGCAACCGGTATGCTGTCTCCCTTCGTCAGACACCAGTTGCCTTTATAATCGATCCAGTAAACTTTTTCGTCAAATGAATATGAAGGCAAAGTAATCACTTCGTGCGCGCTACTGAAATCGTGATGGTATCCCGACCAATCCATATTAAGACCGGCATTAAATAACGCTGAAAGACTGCTGGCGGTTGTTTTCCAGGCATCCTCATTCCGACGGAGTGAGGGGACCGCAGTGACATCTTTTCCGATGATTGATTTAATCATGTTGGAGCAGACGGGGTGAGGACCAATTTCAACCCATAAAGTATTTTCATCGATAAGTTCACTTTGTAATCCTGCGTTGATCCCACCTAAGAAGTTAACACTCTCCCTGCAGTGGCGAGGAAGGTAGTCTGCGTTAAATATCCCGGATTCCGATACAACACTGCCTAGAAGTGTTGATATAACTGGGATTTGTGGTTTGTGGAAGATTATTGACCTTGCTGAAGATTTGAAAGCGTCGAGAATCTGATCAACCTGTGAGGAGTGGAATGCATACGGAACGCTCAGCTTTGTGCTTTTGAGACCTTGTGCTGTTAGGGTTTCCTTTAGCCGGTCGATGTGGTCCACAGTACCAGAAAAAACAATGTCTTCTGGTCCATTGATGCAAGCTCTCTCCACGGAGATGTTGGACAGAAGCGGTACGACACTGGAGAATTCAGCGTGCACAGCAAGCATACCATGGGTACCAGTCTCGCAATTTGTTACCAGCATCTCTGCTCGACGGCCAACAAGATATATGGTATCCATAATAGAGAGCACTCCAGCAATATGCAACGCTGCGTATTCGCCTAAGGAGTGACCAACGACGACCGAAGGCGTGACGCCCCAGGACTTCCACAACCGTCCCAGAGCGATTTGACTGCAAGTTATTGCTAATTGTGTGGCAATAGGAGAAGTATTCACCAAATCGGTCGTACTTCCATCGATGAGGCCAACGAAGGACGGATAGTTTTGAGAGCACGCAATCTGATCGTAGTCCTCAATGTCACGGCGAAACTGTTCCACATCCTGGAAAAGCTTTTGGCCCATCCCCAAATAATGAGAGCCCTGTCCCGTAAACGCAAAGGCCACTGTTGGCTTCGTGCTCGATACTGGAAGGCGAGAAAATTGAGCAAGGGAGCTAAGCTCGCGGCGAACATGATCCATATCATTTGCCTCAATTGCAACGCGATATTGGTAGTGAGATCTGCGAGCTGTCGTTGTGTACGCAAGACTCGGGAGCATTGTGTCTGGCTGGTTTGAGACCCAAGCCAGAAGCTTGTGGACATTTTGCTTGAAGGAAGAGAGGCTTTTTGCAGAGACAACGACAATTTGACTTGATCGCGGGTCTGAAGTTAAAGGTCTTTTTAGAGGGGAATCTTCAAGAAGCGTGGCGGTGTTACCTCCAGCGGCGCTAAAATTGTTTATGAATATAAATCGTGGATCATCGCCGTTTCGAGGAAAGGGGGTCGGTTTGAAAGCGATTCGTAGATTCCTATCTTTCAGGTCCGGAGAGAACCCTTGGTTGATTTTGGTTTTAATCCCACAATGAGGTGGAATCAAATTGTTTCGGAACATCAGCATCGCTTTGACCAAAGCACACGCCCCAGACACTGCTTCTCCATGGCCAATATTAGCTTTGACTGATCCGACAAAGAGTGGTTGATCTGGGCGCCGTTTAAACCTATCGCTGGGAGCAAAGACAGATGAAACAGATTCCATCTCCACACCATCACCAGCTTGAGTACCAGTCCCATGCATTTCAACATACTGAACAGAGCGAGCGTCAACGCAGGCTTCATCCATAACCTTTTTAAACAAAAATTTCTGTGCTCCTACGTGCGGATGGGTTATCGAGACCGCTTCTGCGCTGTGATTTGTTGCTATTCCGGCGATGACCCCAAGAATCGGGTCTTTCTCTGCCACCGCGTCCTCGAGTCGCTTCAGTATCAGAGTCACCACGCCATCACCTCTGCAATAACCATCGGCTCCATCGTCATATGTCTTGCATGACCCTGTCTTGGAAAGAAATTGGCCTTTTGATAGGCCCGAGAAAATGTCCGGATTTGTCAGGACATTCATGCCCCCAGTGAAGACAGTATCACAATCTCTCGCCCTTAAAGATGTGCAAGCGAGTTGAATAGCTGCCATGCTACTTGAGCACGCAGTATCTACCGAAAATGAAGGTCCACTGAAGCCGAAATGATAGTTGATCCGACCCGGGCCAAATGCTCTGACACCTCCAGTGATCTATGTCACATTAGAAATGGACTTGCGTTATCGACAAATAAACTCACAAAGTACGTATCGATGTCCTGAGCGGCATTGATTTCTCTCCAGTCATCACTAGTCTGACCATAAAAGGTTGCGACGCGATTTGCTCTGTTGGTAAATTAGTACAGCTTTTAATAGATGCTTTAAGAGCAGAGGAGCCGAGCCCTCAATGCCTAAGGGGTTTATAGACATTCCACTGGAACTGCTCAACATGTTCCAGAAGCTCGGTTCTTGCAATTTCTTGAAATAAAGTGCAATATAGGACGTACTGTGTAGAGGGGGTGCGGTCTCTCACAAAACCGGCCATCTCCATAGCTTCGTATGCAGTCGTCAGCGCTAGGCGCTGCATTGGATCTGTCTGCGTAGCTTCGCGAGGTGACATGTTGAAAAATCGAGGGTCGAATAACCCTGGTTGGTTGATGAAACATCCGTACGGCGTGTGGCTCATGTTTTTTCCCTTTCCATTTGGATCCGTGTGAGCCGCGGCATCAAATCGGTCAGGAGGGACCTAAGATGATTTGTTATCTTACAATATATGATCGAAGGGAAGAAGCATTACCTGTCGATGGACATCTAAGCCTTGCTCGAGCAATTTCCAGAATGCTTCGTCATCTGCAGCGTCTGGAAAACGGCCTGCCATACCGATGATTGCAATTTTAGAATTTGTAGAATTTCTTTTGGCAATGGGCACCTTATTTTGCGCCGACCATGAGATGCAGTCTTCCAGGGACAACTTGAGACCTCCACCGACTTTGAGCGCTGAGATGAGGCTGTTGGCCAACGCAGTAGGACCCATTGCGAGGACCCTGACTGTTGATTTCTTAGACGCCCGAGTCTCTTTGGCGCAAATTTTGACCAGTCTGTCCCATTGCACCTGATGAGCTAATATTTCTAAGACTGCATCCTGAAAAAGTTGAAGCGCAGAAACCGGAGATTTTGAAGTTAAGCCAACTATAGGACGAATTACAGTATAGCGATTGAGAAGCGAAGTAACGTCGCTGCCGAGAACATCCTCAACGTCAGAATTGCTGTATAAATGAGACGCATGGTATGGTCCGCGAATGGCAATTTCTTTCCGCTGTAAGTTATTGAAAACGGAAGACCTCTCAAAAAATTGACTCCGTAGCGACGGACATCCACTGATAGTCACTGACATCGTTCCAATGGCACTGATATAGAGTTTACTTGACTCTGCCATTCCCTGATTCTATCAGCAAGAAGTTCAAAAGTCGTTCAGAATCACTTACTTGATTCTGGTTAAAATCTTTCAATTCTAGTTCTGCAGCTTCGCTGCCTATTCCAAGGATAATAGTTGACCATGTTTGATCCTCGCTCCTTGAAGCTTCCAGTTGGTGACCTACTCTGGATACTCTAGCACCGAGCCGGAACGCTATGCATACTGTTTGCACTGCAAGGGGTATTAGGGCAGTCAGAGAATCCGACGACGCAACAGCAGACGCAGCAAGGAGGCCGGTACAGACTCCCAGGATCTGAGACGTAGACGCCTGGAGGTATTCCATTGGATGTTCCTCAAAAAATCTGCATTCAACGCCCATCAGTCACGTCTCCGCAATTGTCATCCTTCAAAAGCTTACCCAATGAAGTGTGTCAGCTGCGCCAGGCAAGTGATGGTACTTTCTAACGCAGCGTCTAGGTGTGAGTCGGCATAGTAGCGTTCTACAAATTCTGCGAGATTTGAGAAAGGGGGGATATGCCGGCGTAAACCAGCCGATAGAGTTGATATCTCATTCTGGAGTTCGGTATGTACTTGATCTAAAAACGAAGTAAGGAGGGGGCATCCTTTCCGTCGCAGAGCTTTCATCAAGAAGCTCTGTGAATTCACAGTCTGGTCACCAAAGAGAACAATATCCATGGCGAAAGCCAGCCTCTTTATACGCTTCGTAATGGTGGGGGGAAGGAATGATCAAATAAAAGTAAATGTCCGGAACATGGCAGGAACAAGAAAATCAAGATAGAATGGATTGAGAAATGGAATTACTTTGATAATTTGGGCCACAGTTCTTTGATATATAGCATCTAAAAGTTATGTGCGGAATTGAAGATACCGTCCCAAACAGCGCTTGCCGTATTTTTGCTTGTGTCAGGCTGAACCCATCTGAGTAATGACTATCCACCCAAAGATACGAGATACCTTTCACATGAAATTCCTGGTGGAGCATTCTAAAAGCTTTTCGATGTCGAGTCAAACTTGACAGGCAATGGTCGCATCGACCGCTCAACTAGGGCTAGTCTGAGGTTACACGGGTCTTTTATTTTGTCAAATTGGAGAGAGCGTTACAGACCTCTACACATCTGGAAAGGTCCCGAAGAAGTCGTGAGGATTTGCAGCAAGAAAGACCCTACACACAGACCAGCCACATCCTAGCCTCGAGGGAAAAGAAGGCCGGTAAGAGGCTCGGATAATCTCCAGTAGATACCTTGCGATCACTGCGACAAGAGTAGTGATTTGTCCATAATTGGCCCACCCTCGTGTGTTTTGCAGAAACGAAACACCACTCCCGTCTCAATTTTCTTGATGGCCAAACAAAGCGATGCGACAGCCCCCGGGCTCGTGCCCCTGATCATAGCGGAGGCAAAGTCTACGCGAGATGTATGCTGTGCTTTAGCTCTGCGAACAGACAAATGTCAAAAGAAGTTGAAAAAACAAGATGACGGAATTTAGTAAGTGTTGTTTTGCATGTTACGAACCCGCTCGCACGCTTGAGCCCCAGATCACGGCCCTATATTCTCGTTTAAATTTCCAAAAATAGATCCGGTGTTCAACGTGATGTCGTGGCACGAGGAGCGCAAGTTAACTCGTTGTTTGGTTCCGCTTGAGGTAGCTCCATGCAGCAAATCCTAGAGCCAATCTCTAAGAGACTGTGATAGCTTTGCGCTTCGCATCATCTACTCCCTTTTGCTCGCTTCTTGGTCCAGGAGAAAGCTCCTGCAGCTACCGTGTCTCAGATAGCCAGTGGTAAAGGCTGAATACGATGGTCTAAGATCATGACAACGAAGGTGGGTTCTATAGCATCTGACTGTGCTCGAACCAACCGAGTCGGTGTTGTACATACTTCTTCAGTAACCGTGACGCCTCCTGCCACTGTATTGCCGTATTTCTTGTCAGGGGAAGCTCAACGTTTGCTCGTTAGTAAACTGATCTGCGAATAGGACCCCAGCGTTCTCAGAAATTATACGAATACCACTAGCCTACCACACAGACATTGATCAGACTATCCTCTCCACTACTCAGCAGATATGAAATCACGGCTTTAAAGAAAGATATTGGCTTTGAGCAAGATTCAATTAGATTCTTCCTGAACAAGTGTTTTTGTTTCCATCATGCTTGGTAATGTCGATTTTGCTGGAGCCAGTATCTGCACTGAAGTTAGGATATTTTAGAAGAACTTTCTCGAATGCATCTTGTAGGAATTTTGTCAGGAATGCTTTTCAACCAAAGATGAGCGTGGATCAACATCTTTACTCCATCCGTGAGGCCTTGTCTTGTATCATCATTGTTTCTGCGATGGTCCTGGGTATAATTTTAGTCTAAAGAGCTACTCTGTTTGTGCTTCTAGAACCCACAAGGAGAAATATGATATCTACTACCTCATTGGGCTACTCATGCTTTGTGGATCCAGCCTCAATCTCAAGGAGAAGCGGGTCTGATGTCTGTTTTATTCTTGCGAGTGGGTGCACAAAGTTGTGCTCACGTCTGACACAATTTCTTTGCGAGAACCGGGGATACAGTAACCCCCTTCGTTCCAAGGCGGGCGACATAAAGCTTATCACCATAATGTGCTCCAATATGGCTCTCTCTTCCTCTTCCTTGGAGTTGTAATGCGGAAGCTCTGTTGAGAATATCTCAAGATGGGGTCATCTCACTCAACATTGACTGCTCAATTATCATCAGCAATCTCTACCCCTATTTCTTTGCGTCCATCGTCATTGTCATCAACAACGATCCGTGGCGCCACCTCACCGTTGGCAACGCTACAGCCCGCCGTCCTTACCGTCACCATAACTGAGGATTCCTCGACTCCTCCATTTATCACCATAACTGAGACTTCCTCGACTCCTCCATTTATCACCATTACCGAAACCCTTGCAGCAGGACCTACACAATCGCCGGCGATTACTTCTAGATTATCACAGTCAATCTCAACACCGACGGTAAAGCCAAATCTACCTACCTCTAATAGTCCAAATGGGGGAGGATCTGAGGGGGGGTCGCAAGCGCCATCGGCAGCTGGTGTAATTTCAGCTCTTGCCGCATCACAATCACCAACTTCGATTCTTGGTTCCAATCCAACGGCCCTTCCGCTGATAGCATCGTCCAATTCAGCGTCAGGCATCCCAGTAATTGCAATAAAACAACCAACGCGTGGACCTTTTACTCCAGGGGAAGCAATTTTGGGAGGTATTCCAACTACTTCACTCGATGTTCCAATCACAGTGGTATTCTTGATCCTTTTCCTGATAGGAGCAGTCACGCATTTCACCATCCACGAGCTCAATGGGAAAAGAGGCCACAAATTCCATCTATCGGATATGGTTTTCGATTTCTGCATGGTCAGGACAGTAACTACGACTATGAGAATTGTCTGGGCCTTTAGACCCACAAACAATAGCATTGTTCTTGCTGCTCTCATCTTCGAAAATGCAGGGTAACTCATCTCCCTTGTCTCCCATACAATAGAGGCCCAGACTAACCTTTTTAAGTGTCGTCGTCTTGTTTGCAGTCAATATCATTCTCACGCAACGGTGCATAAGAGCTATTCACCCTCGTTTTGGTTGGAATCCGATTGCTTCGAAATTCGTCATCGGTCTCTTAGGTTCAGTAGTCTTCATCATTATCTGGAACATTATTTCCCTTACTACAAGCTTCTTCACATTGAATCCTAGCAGCCAGAAAAAAATTAAAGGGCTCACTCTTTTCGGAGCGACGTACACGATGACGCTATCAATCCTTCCCATCATTGCTCTGGCTATATCAGCTATCATTCCTAGTCCTACACCCGTAGAGAAATTTGGATCGGGAAGATTCCGATTCAAAATCGTTCTCTTGGTCTTTGCCTCATCGGTGTTATTTGTTGGTTCTATCACGCGTTTGATCGCATTAGCAACATCACGTCCTACCAATAATCCGGCCACAGTCGACAGCAAAACAGTATTCTACACCACAGGCTTCATGCTGGAGATTATTGTCGTTTTTATTTATGCAGTTGCGAGGGTTGACTTGATGTTCCACGTACCTGACGGATGCACGGGCCCCGGCGATTACAGAGCAGGATATCCTGTTCAGTCGGACGAGGAGAAATTATTTCAAGACGTAGATATCAAGATGAGGTTGAGTGTAAGAAGTGACGGATCTCAATCTCCGTCATATGGCCGCGAGATCCATAATTCACAGGCGCAGGTTCGACAGGCAATACGGGATCTGGAGCTTAATTCAGGGATTTCGGGACAGTATCTCGACACGGGGGACTCTGAAGTAATTCTATATGCGTTCAGAGTAAAGAATCCTGATGGTTCTCCTACAGGCCCTCGTGCTTCATCTGCCCAGGTCATGGCTGAGGCCACCAACTTTCCTCAAGGCCTTCCTAGAAGACCACCACGGAGCAGCTCCTGGATGGCTGCCCCTCGCAATGGGCTAGCATACCCGGATTATGAGAAGCAACCAGTAACGTGAGGATATTTAAAATGTCTTTGAAAGGAGTGGAAGTCTTTGTGTTTTGAAATCGATTCAACGGCTGGTCCGATTGCAGTAGAATTAATCTCATAAATGGGAAGTGCCAAGTTCGAGAACCTGGAAAAGAGTCTTCTTAGGGCTCTTGAGGAAGAATTGTATATTCTTGTATTTTTTATAGAGGTTGTTTTATGAATGATGAATGATGAATGATCAAAATTGAGAAACTATTTACTTCAATGACCAATTAAGTAATGCTAAATCAGCTCCGGCCATGTTCTTCCCTTGCTACATTCTTGAGGAGCATCATTGACAATATTTGACTTCGATCCAGTTGATTGGCCCGAAACACATTCGTCAGCCCGGTGTTCTCCCCTTTCAAAAGACTACCCTGAGGGCGAATATTATAGAAGCCTGGAAAGCAGCTGCCAATGTTCAGCAAAGTCCCATATATCGATCTTCCTCTGCCCTTTGATGATCACCTGGCCAAATTCGACCACGTCCTATCTTATCTACCTAGGTAGTTATAATACAGTAGGTCGATAGTCCCTCACTACAATTGCCTGTGACTCAGTAAACTCCAAATAAAGCCCACCCTAAGCACCCTTCGCATGCTGAATACGACCACTACTGAATTCCTTCATTCGTAGAACTCTGACACTCATGACTCGCCAAAACGAAAATTTTGACATGATGCGACGAGGTTTCAAAAATATCAGATGAATTGAATCCGAGAATGTTTCAGCCTATCCCAAATTTCGAAGCCATGCGATGCGATGCGAGACTTTGTTCATCTTGGAAATGTAACAAGCTTTGGAGATACCGAAGACATGGAACGAGCCCCTTCTGCTCAGAGACGGGGAAAGGAGAAATCTGAATCATGAATATCAAGAGTCTATGATCGAGCGTTCACTGGGTAGAATAATAGGCTAGATCTAGATCTTTGGAATAAATGCCCCTGCGCGGGCCGTGATTATTCTCGATGTATATATTCCAGTGATTTTCTATGAATGGCTTGAGAGTCAAACCTATCCTGTACCCAAAGAATTAACTTAGCCGATTTTGACTGTCAATTCCCCATCATGGCGATATCTGACCAAAGTGAAGTAGAGGCCATACCGGGCACCGAGATACTCCTCCTCGCCAACGCTAGCACTTCTGATCGTTCTGGTAACTCAGAGAAGATACGTCTGGTTCCAGAGCCAAGTGTCAGCCCGGATGATCCTCTGGTAAGTAGTTCAAACATCTAATCATAAATGCATTATCAGCTAATCCTCTTTGAAAAGAATTGGAGTCCGACATGGAAAGCAGTGGTCATCATCAACCAAGCAATATTCGTCTTTATCAGTGTACTGACACCACTTTCCATCGCCCCCCTGACACCGATCTTCATCCAAGAGTTCCATAAAACTCTCCCACAAGTAAACATGGTAAACCAGCCATTGTTACCTTTCCCCTCTTATTTTCTGCTAACTTATCAGTTATTTGGAGCAGCAGCCATTGCTCTAGGCTATGCAAATTTTATCATCGTCCCCTTCAGCAACCTATTTGGAAGACGTCCCACGATACTTCTCTGTGGTTTGATTTGTATACTTGCAAATATATGGCAAGCTCGAGTGACAAGCTATCCTAGTTTCATTGGCGCGAGAGTAATCAGTGGGCTTGGTGCTGCTGCAAACGAGTCGATTATGCCAATGGTTGTGGCGGATGTGATGTTCTTGCATCAGCGTGGATTGTGGATGGGGTTGTATTTGTAAGTTCAGAATCATTAAACGAATAAGATGAAATACTGATAACTAGAAGCTGGGCTTACTTTCTGGGTCTCTTCATTGGACCGATCATAGCTGGAAATATCGCGGCTCATGTTTCGTGGAGATGGTTTTTCTGGGCTTGCACGATAGCTCAGGGGGTAACTCCCCTAAAAGGTACAACATAGCGAAGACTAACGATAAACAGATCAATCTCGTGGTTATGATCTTCTTGTTCCCAGAAACGCGATACCGGAGGGCCGTCAATGGCTCTTCAAATACCGAGTTCACCACGACCACCCTCAATTTAGAGGCCAAAGAAAGTATCAAAGAGACAGCGACGCAAAGTGTCACAGACGAAGTAACAGCTAGTGATCTCTCCCGCATGGGAGAGACCCAAGAACTTCGCACTGGACGACCTAGCAAGGAGCAGTTTTCCTTGATCCCCAGGTTAGAGTACGAAGGCAGCCAAATGTTATTCAGGGACGTCGTGGCGCCAATACAGATATTCTTCTTCCCCATTATCCTCTGGGCAGCTCTTTCACTCGGCTTTGCTGCAAACTGTCTCCTGGCGTTGAACTTGACCCAATCTCAGGTATTTGCAGCCCCGCCCTACAATTTCTCGCCAGCACAAGTGGGATTTGTGAATTTCGCGTTCGTGGTTGGTGGGATTGTAGGTTTGTTGACGGCAGGTCCGGTGAGTGATTGGATATCGATGCGTGCAACGATGAGGAATAAAGGGGTAAGAGAAGCGGAATTCAGGCTGGTGGCTTTGCTACCATATATTTCAATTTGTCTTGTGGGCATGACTGTGAGTTTTTTTGCTTTAGAATTCGGAAAACAGCTGGAAAGCAGTACTGACTCATCCAGATATCCGCTGTTGGATACCAAAGGCACTGGCCTTGGCAAGCCATTGTGGTCATCGGGTACGGATTTGTAGGAATCGAAGTTGTTTCTATTCCAGCTATCGTAATCTCGGTGCGTATCTCCCTCTCACACTTTCGTATTAATTGCTCATAAAATATAGTATGCCGTCGACTGCTACAAACATATTCCTGGCCAAATAATGGTCACAGCAACCGTCGTAAAAAACACTTTCGGGGTAAGCAATCTCTCAATCAATTAAACACAATGAGACCAATAAACTGATATTGGCTAGTTCGGAATGATCTTCTTCTTCAACGACTGGGCCGTAAGGGCTGGCTTTATTCCTCCGGTCATGACATTGATGGCACTAGCAGTGGGCTTCTCAACAATAGGGACTGTCGTGTTCCTTCGATGGGGAAAGGTTTTCCGACGCTGGACAATGGATTCGAAGCTTCATGCTCTGTGAATTGTGATTGTACTCGTAATATGGAAATTTATTTGTGGAATTGATTTTGATTATTGAAATAGAAAGAATCTAGTAAGAAAGTTTTCTTAGCCATGAATCGTTCGCCAACTATAGCGCTTGGTTTCCAGCGATCTCGTCTGGTCACTCCCTACCTAAATTTCAGAGTCACATAGTGCATTAGCCGCTAATTTATAGAGAGCTTATGGCTGGCTAGTTGCTAGCTTATAGCATGTGCCAGTGTATGAATTCTAATTTCACAGATTCAGCGTCTTTCCTTGAGTTACGAATCTATCTACTAAGTTAAAGTACATTACGATGTCAACCTCTGATTTCTATAGCTATCAGTTCACTTAATCTGACATCTACAAGATTTTCGTAACAATATAGACAATGGGGATGGATTTAAATGTTACGTTACAGAGCGCTGTGCCGCGTCAGATAATAGCTAGCGAGCCCATCAGCACCTCTGGTCTCGGCACCACAAGTATCATGGACGAACATCAAGATTTTGAAATATCAGGGCCGCCTTTTGACGTTGAGTTATCTCCTGTTGACAAAGTCGCACCACCTGTCTATTCTCGGAGGATATTGATTTTCTCGAGAGAAAATCATAACCACGAGGGCGCAATCCTCGCTTTGAAATTGGGACTTCAAAGTACAGTCAATGAGATACCAATCTTGGGTGGTCAGATGGGAGTAACTTCTGCGGGATGGTTTGTGAAGAATGGTGGCCACGCACTACTTCGTATAAAACATGTAGACATGCGCTTCTCGGAACTTCAAGCTTCTGGGTTTTCAGAAACCATGCTTTTAGCTGAAGTTGTCTCTTCTGTTCCAACAATTACAGACCCCGAGAGCAAATGGAACGTATGTCGTATCCAGGCGAATTTCATTCATGGTGGACTTTTGCTTGTTATATCTATCAACCACACTGCTATGGATGGGTACGGAATCACAAAGGTGATAGAGGTACTGGCTCGGAATTGCCGTGTCAATAGCTTGACAGCGTCCTCGGAGCTGGTAGTTCTTGATCGCTCAATACTTTCACAGTGTAAGGGAGAGGCATATATCGGGAAGTTGCCTGCTTATACCGTCGTTTCTGGCCTTCCAAAATTACGCCAATTTCCAGCAGATATTGTTACAACGACTTTTCGGCTGCCAGTGCCAGCTCTAAAGGCTCTGAAGATCGCAGCGTCACCAACAAAGGGGTGGATAACAACCCATGACGCTATCAATGCACTTTGTTGGAGGACTCACGCAAGAGGCCGTTACAAGGCTAAATTCATCACCGAGGAGGATACAGTAAGATTCGCTTTCCCCGTAGAGTTCAGGCAGCTGGTCCAGCCACCTCTTTCTTCCAATTATATCGGGAATGCCGTCTTGATGACCAAAGTCAAGCTGCCAGTCAAGACCTTACTCGGCCCAGATGGTCTCAGTATTGCCGCGGCGACTATCAGAGCAGGCGTTAAGGAAGTGGATGCAACCTACATTGACAATTTTATCGCGGTTGCGAAATCTCTGGAGGACCCTCGACAGCTGAAAATCAACCTGATGCTCGAAGATCCCCATACTGGGTTCGGTTCTACATCATATAAAGGTTTTGCGCATGGTACATTAGATTGGGATCCTATTCTGGGCAAGTTTGAGAGACTGCGTCTTTCGTACGGAGTCACTGGTGAGGGCATGAGTATTGTTATGCCGGTCTTGAGTGATGGAAGTTGGGAGGTTACGGTTACATTGGAACAACAGCTTGTAGAGCTTTTCAGAGCCGATGAGGAGTGGACAAGATATATTTCTTAAGCGTAATATATATTTAAAATTGTTTATAGGGGTTTCCTCCACCCCTAAGTAGATGCTGCCTGCCGGGTCCGGGGATTAGCAACGCAAAGTTCTCGGCCGCCCGATCTTATGGCTGATGGCATTCTTAAGGGACTCATAAATGATCTAATGTTGCTATGAAAAATCCTCAAGAGCTATAAGACTTAACGATATAATTATAATAGAGATAAACTTTGTTCAGTTTGCGAAAACTCCTCTCACACCAGCTAAGAACTCGATGACAGTAATTTGGCGCTCATGGTAAGTTCAGCGAAATTACTCACTGTACAACCTAAAGTTTTAGCGACCATAGCCCTGACGGCCCGCTAGATTTGGAGGACATATTTCCGCCTTCTACTTCTTTGTGACCTCGACAAGATTTTAAGTTCCACTCTCATCGATATGCCCCATTACTATATTCTTTATTTTCTAAAGTTATATAAATGCGTACCTCTGGAAGAGAATGGATTGTGTAGGAACAATAAGCATATCGGAAACAAAATTTATATGCACCTTCTCGATAAGGAGATTGTCACTTGAACGAAACTATGAAAGCACCTGTTTAGGAGTGACCATTTGCCTCTCCCGCATGCTTAGCTCCGCCGGAACCACCATCGACAATCTCATCAAACAACTTCAGATCTATCAAAGCCGATTTCTTTACCACAAGTTGAGAGAGAGCGATCAGAGAGCCACTTGAAAGTAGCTCTAAGACTTGCAGATTGGCGTCCGTTTCTCTCGTGATCCAATTTCGAATCTCAACAGCGACAAGCGAATCAAGACCGTAAGTAGCGATTGGTTGGCGTCCATCGATATCATCCTTAGAAATCATGAGGATAGCGGAAACTTTGTCGACGAGGCCACCATAGACCAATGCCTCTGCCTTCTCAATGGTGCTCGCTTTTTTGAGGGATTGGCTGAGTGAAACTTTCGCTGTGGCTTTGGCGGCTGTCTCTAGTTCTGAAGGACGAATATGAGAGAATTTGGAGTCGAGCATCCAAGTAGGTGCTTGAGATCCAGGCATGATATCTAGGCCAGTGATACAACTATAGGTATATCAGTATGGGTTTGTCACAGATGTTTTGGGAGCTGAGGAGCCGACTGGCTCTGAAGACATGTTTCAAGAGCTCGGCTCCTGAAATGTTGTAGGATCAAGGTCAAAATAGTACGTACTGGTTTGAGCAGGAGGTGGACATTTTCTTGCTGATCGCGGCTGCTATCAAGGCATGTAGCTCGACCTCACTCACACCCTCACTTCCCATAGAGTCCATGACCAGTGCTTTCCTCTCGGTGTTTTCGGCTAGATAGCCAACGTCGCTCACGGCTGCCAGATCAATAGAGGTCGCGGGAAGGCCTTGACTGACTCTGTACTGCGCAAAGGCATTCAAGAAGGTATTGGCTGCAGAGTAAGCCGCTTGACCTTTATTTCCAATAATACCGGCAGCCGAAGAAAGCGTAATGAAGAAGTCAAGGTCGTGGTTCGATAAACTGTTATGTAGATTCCATGCACCAGCCACCTTTGGTTGGACAACGTCGTTGTAGTTATCAAAGCTCATTTTCTCGAAGAGGATATCCTTATGAACCATTAGCAAAACAACTTCACCTTTATCCAAATTGAATTGAAATCTTGAATCCAAGCTCTACTTACGTGGAGAACCATCGCGCTATGAATAATTCCTTTGATATGTGGCAAGTCACGTGAACATTCCAAGACGAGCTTTGCCACATCCTCCTGCTTCGCAACGTCGCATTGGCGGACGAAAATTTGTGTTCCTTCAACAGAAAGATCTTGAATTAGGCTCCTAACGTTATCAGACATTCCAGAAGAGCGTGACGCGAGAATGATATGCTTTGCTCCTTTCCGAGCCATAAATCGAGTTATACTTCTCCCTAGCCCACCCGTCCCACCTATGATGAGGTAGGAAGCATCTGGTTGAAGCAATAAGTTAGAAAGCTTTGCGGGTACAGCCTGTAAGATAGTCATTAGCATATGGCAACGGGCTTGAAGAGCTATTGGTGACTTGCTTTGACCATATCTTCTGCTCCAAGTTTGATAGCAATTTTACCCAAATTTTTTCCACTTTGTAGGGAACGGAATGCAGACTCTATGTCTGAGATTGAGAATACCGATAGTGGGGTTATTGGTTTCACGAGGCCCTGCCGATATAGATCGAACACGTTGGAAAGTAGTCTTTTCATCAGTAAGGGCCGTTCGGATAGCACGACGATGAGGTCCACAGAAGAAAACGTGACGTTTTTTGCAAAAGGTGCCATTTCCAGTCTGGTATTACCCACGATATCACGTTTGCCAATTTCAACAAAGCGGCCGAAAGATGCCAGGCACTGCCAAGTGGCCAATAAAGCGTCACCCGCCAGCGAGTTTAGCACAACGTCCACTCCTCCACCTTTTGTGGCTTCCTTTATTTGGCTAGAGAATGAAGTGTCGCGGCTGAAGAAGATTCGATCTTCTGGGATTTGGTACTCCTTCATCAAATGGCGCTTTTTCTCCAAACTGCCGACAGTGACAAAGATTTCAGCGCCTATCATTTGAGCAAGAATAATGGCCGCTTGACCAACACCACCAGCAGCAGCATGGATGAGCACAGATTCTCCTTTTTCTAGACGACCGAGATCAATCAAGGAGTAATAAGCTGTGCTCCAAATAAGTGGGATAGTCGCTGCTGTCTCAAACGACAAACTATCTTCAATCCGAGCGACACTTGTTGCTCTGCAACGAATAGAACTTGCAAATGAGCCTTCAGCTATAGCGCATACACGGTCTCCCACTTTGAGATCGGAAACATTGCTTCCTACTTGAATGATCACACCACTACATTCCGTTCCAATGTGCTCGTTGACAAGCTGGCCCATAGCGATCATCACGTCTTTGAAGTTCAACCCGATGGCCTTTACCTCAATTTCGACGTAGTCATCTGCAAGTGACGTCGAAAGAGTGTAGTCGTCTATGAAATGCAGTGTGTCCAATAGACCAGGACTACCAATCTTCATTTTCAGAGGCCTGTCTTTTTGGAAAAAAGGTTGTGGCTCAGGCTCGGACTCCTGAAGTTGCTGATGAACGAATCTGTTCATTTCATCATCATTCATTACCCTAGGAATGTGTAGAATGCCATCCCGTTCCATGTATTCCATCTCGCGGCTATCTTTTGACGTAGATGAATTGAAGATGGATTTGAAAACTTCGGTGATAACCTTGCTAGCGTCTGGCGCAGAGTCTCTTCGTCGTGGGTCTAGATCAATGGTGGCAAACTTGAGGGCGGTCTCTTCTCGAATAGCTCTAGCCAGTCCTATTGCCATGTTTCCATTCGGTGCGTCACTATCCTGATAAGCACCTTGAACGACCCAGAGTATTCCTTTCGCTGCCGTGAAGAATTTTTGAAGAGATATAAAAACTTCTGGATTGATGTTTGGTAGGAGCGAGTCGTTCAGCTCAGCTAGTATTATACAGATCTTTCCCTCAGGCTCCACTTGCCCCAGAGGCATAGTTAGTGGTGCCTTACCAGTCAAATCCTCCAGTGCACTTTGAAGCTCCGATAATGGAAACCTTGTCGGCAAGTCATCGCTGATAATGACGACCTCCATGTCTGATATCTCTGAAGATGATGTATTGTCATTGGCCTGAACCGGTTCCCAATTCATCTTAAAGCATAGGTCTCGTACACCTTTCTGGCTGAAGTTGGCAGTATCGTGATGGACAGGCGTGATAGTATAGCCTTCCAGGGTGACACAAGCGCGGTCGGGATTTGATTCCTCAGTCGCAAAGACATTCAGCTCAACGGGTTTCACAGCTATAGGCGAAATTGGAGGGGAGGTTCCATAGACGTGAAGGTGACTCCCAGGTGTTTTTGTCACGTTCGATGAAATGCTTAATCGCTTGAAACCTGAAGGCATATAGATTTTGTCCCAACCCGTCCGTCCTGCTCCAAGAAGCGGCCACAGAATCTGGATGATTAGATCGAGAGTCGCGGGATGCATGATGAGTTCTGGTTCGAAGTTCTTGGGCATCGTAGCCGCAGTATTTGCAATTTTAACCTCTGCAACGGCAAATTGCTCAGTAGTTCGACACTCCACAAAACCTTGAAAGGCGGGACCGTAGTACACGCCAAGATTCAGGAGATTTGCCGCGAGTTTGTCAATTTCTACCACTTCGGTGCACTTCTCGTTCATCGCCAAGGTCTGGCTTCTTACCGATTCCCTTTCGGCCTGAATTTGACGTTGACCGTCCACGGCGTTGATGGTCTTGTCTTTCTGCACCCCAACCAAGCCTCTGCAATGTTCTACCCAACCTCTGTCACTGGTCCATGCGAGTATTCGGAATTCATCCCAAGAATCAGTTGACTTTTTAGTGCCTTCATTGTAGGGTCTGAGTGTGATCATTGTCTCAACTTCAGTCGATTCTTCGATTATAAGTGCTCGATTGGCAGATATCTCTCGGAACTCATATTTATCAAACTTCATATTCCGAGCTATAGCCCTTTGAAAAGCAGCTTCCATAGCCATGATCACATATCCAGCCATTGGAAAAACAATTTTGGACTGAATTTGATGATCACGTAGCCAAGGCATGTCTTCGAGGCGAATGATATTTCGCCATCTTGGTTCTAAATCGTTTGAGTCGTCCGCGAGGGCACCCAGAATATCGTTTCGAGGGAACTGACGACCAAATCGGTGATTATTACCAATGCGGCTTTCATGCCAATATTTGGTAGTGTGTTGCCATGGGTAGCGAGGTAAATCTGTTAATAGACAAGTGATCTTGTCTCGTGATCGAGGGAAGTTTATGGCTGAATAATTAAGGTGCAATCCTCTGGTGCATAAAGTCGCTCCTAATTGCTGCATGGTCTCCACGGCATCTTTGTTTCGGACGAGAGTAGGGGCATACTCAAATTTGCTCGATGTTGCACCAATCACTTTCAAGGTCTGTTTAATAGGACCCTCAAGTGCTGCATGTGGACCTAATTCAACGAGAATGCTGGTTTCATGCTGAGTTGATCCAATGTCCATGAGTGATAGGCACATGTTGTGCAAAGCCTGGGTAAATTGGACAGGGCTTGTCAAATTATCGACCCAGTATGAGGGCTTCAAATCAGAACCTTTGATCTGAAGGCCTGTAACCGAAGAGAAATAGCGTGGGCCCGAGGATTCTCGAGGCTCGATTCCTTTTAAGGATTCGAGATAGTCACCCGCCACGAGTTCCATATGATGTGAATGGTAAGCCATATCGACCCGGAGCTTTCGATTGAAGAGCTGTTTCTCTTCGACCCGATTTTGTAGCTCCGTAATTGCTTCTTCATCACCCGAGGCAGTGATACTGGACGGGCTATTGATGCAAGCAATGACTGCCCGTCCTCCTTTAAGGCCTTGCAGCAATGGCTGCACCTCATTTGCTCCGGCTCCTACTGCCAACATTGAGCCATGGAGCCCGGGGAATTTTGTCTTGAAATTCACGGTGGCAAGCCCACGATGGTATGCAATTGCCATGCAAGCCTCTAGAGATAGTATACCCGCAGCGAATGCAGCCGCAATTTCGCCACTAGAATGGCCAACAACGGCAGCAGGTTGAACGCCCCACGCTGAAAGTAACACAACCAACGCAATTTGAATGGCTGTACAAGAAGGCTGACTGACGTATGCTTGCTCAACAAGGGATGATTTTGCATCTTTGGAGAGCTCATCTGTCTGGTGTTAGGGAAAGTGCAGTTATCTAAGGTAATGTAATACCTGTGAGGGACCAACTAGCCTAGAAGATCGGGGAGTCAGTAATTGCTTTTTCCAGATTGATTTGAGAGTTGAGACATTGTCTCACGAGTAAACAGACAATTGTTTAAGCCTATGTCTCGGGAGCAAGCATACTGTTATGTTACTCATGAAACAATCTGAAATAAGAGATTTACTCCCCGATGTTCCTTACTCCAAGGCTTTCCAAACACTTATCAGCGGCTTCAATAGCGGAAGTAAATACCGGATAATTTTTCGTCAACTCTCGACCCATTGCATACCACTGAGCACCCTGGCCAGTGAACACGAACGATATCTTTGGCGTATTGAAAGCTGACACGGGCCGAATGTCAGGATCTGAAAGCTTACGAACTAGGTCCGATCCAGTTTCTGCAGTAACAGCTACTTTCCACGTGTGAAAAGACCGGCGCTCGCAGAGTGTATAAGCCAATTTTCCCATTAAAGAAAGCTCCAGCGTTTCGGGCCGTTGTTCCAGGTATACGCCAAGACTCTTCATTTGTGATTGAACAGACTTCTCGCTATTTGCCGAGAGAACGAATAAGAATTTGATTCTGAGACTTGCCGTGCCAAGCTTAGATGTATGAGCTGGGTCTAGTCCACTATAAATCTCATTTCTTGCACCAATTGGCTTTTGACCATTGACAGGTTTGGATCGGGAGGGGCGAGGAGCCGCTTCGAGTACAACATGTCCATTGGATCCACCAAAACCGAAATTATTGATACTTGCAAGACGCTTCTTCCTAGGCCAAGGGACCTGTGTCTTGGGAACCTAGTACGAGTGTCAAATTAGTGGAGATCTAGCAATGCAGATGATATATACTACGCACCTTCATATTCCATTTGGCAAGTGGAATTGCCTCATTCGGCTTGTCAAAATTGACGTTAGGGAGAATGAACCCCTTTTCCAGCATAAGGGCCGTTTTTATAACAGAGAGGATGCCGCTAGCACCTTCCAAGTGACCTATGTTGGATTTAATAGAGCCTATGAAAAGCGGGTCCTTGGGTGAACGACCAGGTCCGAATACGGCATTCAGTGCCCCAGCTTCTATAGGATCTCCAACTTTGGTTCCAGTCCCATGAGCTTCTACATATCCCGTATCTCTGACGTCCAGACCAGCAGACTCATAAACGGATCGAATGAGTTCTGCCTGGGCATCGCCATTTGGCATTGAGATTCCCTGTGTTCGGCCGTCTTGATTCATGCCAGTGTTACGAATCACAGCGCGAATACGATCTCCGTCCTTGATAGCATCGCCCAAATTTTTCAAAATCATACACCCGATTCCTTCGCCACGGCCGAAGCCCGAGGCTCTTTCATCAAATGAAAAGGACTTTCCCGCCTGTGAGAAGAGCCTTCAGATGTAAGTACTGGGTACAAAAAAGTAGAATCAAGGACAATACCTTGCGTTGGACATGGAAATGAATATTTCTGGCATCAGATTCAAGTGACTACTTCCCACAATTGCTTGACTGGACTCGCCGGACCTCAGACTCTGACATGCTAGATGCAGAGCGGATAACCCTGAACTGCATGCTGTATCAACAGTTGCGCTAGGCCCTTTAAGGTCAAAATAGTATGATAAACGATTAGACAAGACGGACTGAGCAGTACCGGTGGCCTCATATGCTGGGATCATGTCGGCATCTCTGAGGCAATGCAGGCTATAGTCAGAGAAGGAACCTCCAACAAACACGCCTACGTTTTGACCAACGATCGATTCTTTTGGGACCCCGGCATTTTCAAGAGCCTCATAACTGACTTCCAGCAACAGTCGTTGCTGAGGATCTATAGACCTTGCTTCTTGGGCAGAGATGTTAAAGAACGGCGCGTCAAAGAGAGCAACGTCTTCTTGTAAGAAATGTGCCCCTTCTGAATTGTAGGCACCAGTTCTAGAAGCATTTGGATGGAAATATCCCTCCTGGCTCCATCGTTCTTTTGGAACCGTCGACCATCCACTACGCGCTCGAGAGCATAACTCCCATAGTTCTTCAGCACTGCTGACATTCCCAGAAGTGCGGCATGCCATGCCAATGATAGCTATAGGCGTCACATCTTTTGGGGCGACATCTGGATTCGTTTCTACAATCCCACCTTTGAGCCCATTGATGTTACCTGACTGCGGCAAGTCGTTGACGAAGAGCCCATCCCCAGGAGAGGCTGGATTTGAAATACTGCCCATGACCCTAACCATAAAAGATTTGAAGTAGATAAAGCAACAGCAAGATCAACAGGAACAATGATAAGATGTAGCAAAACTCAAAGGAAGAGGTCTTGTTATCATTCATCCCTTTTCTGGTTACTACCTGCGCCGTATCCGACGGGGCAAATGGTAGGAGCAGGACATATCCCCTGCTCTGTACATTTGCAGGAGCAGATGGTCGCAGTAAGCTTAGGGAGCTAGGTTCTGGCTGGTTGCATCGGTAGTAGATATACGATCGACCGAGTTCAAGAATGTATTGTGATAGATAGGCTTCGTGCTTTGGGACCGACACGAATTGCTTATTTCTAAGTAGGTCACCGTAGCCAGCGTATACCCACTAAAATATTAGCACCGAATAACAATGTGATCACTAGTTTTCAGTGATGAGAACCACTAAGTGTACTGTAAAATAGGCTGTTTTTGCGCATTCTACGGTCATCGAGAGAGGAAAAGTGGACCGAAGCGACAGTGGAAGACGCTAAAGAGTTTATTGTAACGTTTCCTACAACGCATACTTACGTGTTCCCGCACTCATGCGGCATAGATTGTCATCCGGTGAAGCTTATTTTTAACATATTGTCTTACGACTCTGATTTTGATTACAAGTCAGTAGGAAAAATTTTTTAACTTGATAGATTTAATGCACTTCTGGGTCGCCGTTCTAAGGATAATTTGATTTTTATATTCCGGACGGGAGAGAACTTGATAGCCCTGCTTATATCTTATATCGCTGATTTATGACAAGCCCCCAGTTGGCTGTCCGCCATCATTGCTTATCAGATGAATATACAATCTTCACTAGCCTTTGTCGCGTGTCACATCACGTGATCGTTCACGTACTTAAGTTACCTTAGATATATCAAGTAGCCGCGTCTTGGGTGGAACCCGTTTTTAGAATCTATAAAATTACAATATTTTCACCTTAATCATTCAAGTGCCACCACATATTTGTGCATTCCATTTGCGATGAAGTTCCTATGCCTTCCTGGAGCCCTGACTAATGCTCAGGTACTTATTGCACAATCAAAATATTCACGGCAGGCTGACCTTTTTATCGCAGACTATGAGAATCCAGATGGGTATTTAAATCTTGGACTTTTCAAAGATTTTCACTGAAACCGACCAGGTCCCATTGTCAATGAACTTGAGTCTGACAAAAGTGCCTCGTTCTATTTTACTGAAGGTATTATTGAGGAGAATCCACCAGATGATATTGCACCTTGGTTCGGAAACCCCCCACATCTCCGTTTCTTCAAATATGAAGCTGGAGTCGAGCCCCTGAGTATCTTAAACGGGCTTCGAGATTTTGAGCATGATGGAACCCCGGAAGAAGCAATGCGAGAATTTCTTGGAGATGATAGTGCACCTCTGCGACGGGACGTCCGAAGAATGCTCGACGACCTTTACCACCTCATCGAGGAACACGGACCATTTCACGGCGTGATCGGATATTCGGAGGGGGCAACAGTAGCCTCAACGCTGATCGTGGACGATCTCAAAAGACGCCAAGCTAAGGGGCTACTAGGGAGCTCTTTCACTTGCGCTATATTCTTCGCCGGATGGCCTCCTCTTGCAACAGAAGGAGAGAATACGCTCCTTCTCTCAGATGAAGTGGATGAGATTATTACGATACCCACTTTTCATGTCATTGGCGCTTCTGACCCATACCTTCCCGGATGTATGGCTTTATACAACGTTTGTGATTCGGATACTGCCGAGATGTTCGACCATGGCAAAGGACATATGATCCCGCGGGATGTGATCACTGTCAAAGAATTGTCGAACGCACTACGGAGTTTCATGGAGAGGATTGGAAGTTTACGTCAGGCCTAAGATGTTACGTTACGTACTGTAAGCACAGGCGCTTCTGTATTTAATGCTTGTATCCGAATAATTACCATGGGAAATAGTGACAAATCCGTCAATTAAAGA
>Ga0182030_10002251_pt1 | contig 40865 bp, 29 predicted proteins | sample 812S3MmetaG_FD_121299 | JGI IMG/M metagenome (GOLD analysis project Ga0182030, IMG submission 121299) | Permafrost microbial communities from Stordalen Mire, Sweden - 812S3M metaG (Illumina Assembly) | ecosystem: Environmental > Terrestrial > Soil > Wetlands > Permafrost | place: Sweden...
ACCCCACCCGTGCCGAAATAACCGACGTAGCCAATGCAGTAATTGACGGCGCCGATGCAGTAATGCTAAGCGGCGAAACTTCCATGGGCAAATACCCTGCCCGTGTTATACAGGTAATGGAAAAAATACTTTCCAATATCGAACACGCCAACATCATCTATAATAAAGAACTGAAGGCAGATAGCACCTCTGAAACCTTTATCAGCGATGCTATCTGTTATAACGCCGCCCGCATCAGCGGCGACCTCGGCGCCCGCGCCATTGTAGCCATGACCTTTAGCGGCTATACCGGCTTTATGCTTTCAAGCTACCGGCCCAAAGCTGATATCTATATCTTTACTGAAAACCGCGACCTGCTCAATTCACTCAGCATCTGCTGGGGGGTAAGGGCTTTCCACTACGATAAGTTTGTAGGCACTGACACTTCAATCCGCGATGTCATCAGGATATTAAAAGAACAAAGCCTGATTAAAACCGGAGATATGGTTGTAAACATGGGTAGCATGCCTCTGGCTGCAAGGGGAAGGGCAAATATGGTGAAGGTGACGATGGTGGAGTAGAACCGGCCCCTAAATCCCCGAAGGGGACTTAAAGACAAAAAACAGGCTAATCAATTCACACATTTCTTCTGCTCAATTTTTAACGTCTTTAGGCCACCCGATAGAAACACTTTGCAAAATTCTTTGCGCCCTTAATGTATTTCTTTGCGCTCTTTGCGTTAAAATGTATTTTGGATTCCATTTCATAACTAAATTTTAACTTCACCCCAACATTTAATCAAAATTCAAACCCGATACCATGTCAATCAATGTCGCCCTGCTGAAAAAAATATGCGAAACTCCCGGTGCCCCCGGCCATGAACAACTAGTACGCGAACTGATTACCAAAGAACTGAAAGGTGTAGTTGACGGCATAACCGTTGACAACATGGGCAACTTAATAGCCTTTAAAAAAGGAAAAAGCAGCGATAAAAAAGTAATGGCCGCTGCCCACATGGATGAGATAGGTTTTATTGTAAGCCATATTGATGATAACGGTTTTTTGCGTTTCCATCCGCTAGGTGGTTTCGACCCAAAAACATTAACCGCACAAAGGGTAAAGGTGCATGGCAAAAAAGATGTGATAGGCGTAATGGGCACCAAACCTATTCACTTAATGACAGCTGAAGAACGTGTAAAACCTCTGCAATTAACCGACTACTTTATCGATCTGGGCATGAAAAAAGCGGAGGTGGTAAAACTGATTGAAGTAGGCAATGTAGTAACCCGCGAGCGCGAACTGATTGAAATGGGCAACTGCGTTAACTGCAAATCAATTGATAACCGCGTAGCTGTTTTTATTTTAATTGAAACCTTAAAAGAACTGAAAGGCAAAAAAATACCTTACGATTTTTACGGCGTATTTACCGTGCAGGAAGAAGTAGGCATCCGCGGTGCACAGGTTGCCGCACATCATATTGACCCGCACTTTAGCTTTTGTATTGATACTACAATTGCTTTTGATACTCCCGGCGCCAAAGCCGAAGAAATGGTAACCAAACTGGGCGAAGGCGTGGCAATTAAAATTATGGATAGCTCTGCAATTTGCGATTACCGCATGGTTCGCTATATGAAGGGCCTGGCCGACAAGAACAAAATTAAATGGCAAAATGAATTGCTGCCCGCCGGCGGAACCGATACCGCAGGCATGCAACGTATGGCCAAATACGGAACTATAGCAGGCGCAGTTTCCATACCCACCCGCCACATTCACTCAGTGATAGAAATGGCTGATAAGGATGATATAAAAGGCAACATTGATTTGCTGAACCTATGTGTTTCTAACCTGGATAAATACAACTGGGATTTTAATTGATTGGGGCGGGTATTGAGTATATAGTATTAAGTATTGAGATTTGATTCGTTTCCAGTAAACTTATGTTCACGTTCACTTGTTACTGGTAGACGAACGTGCATTTGTCTCAATACTTTATAATCACTACTAAATACCAAAAACCATGTGGATCGAAAAAGATAACTCCCTAAAAAAGAAATTCAAGTTCAAAAACTTCTCAGAAGCTTTTGCCTTTATGACCCGGGTGGCACTAATCGCTGAAAAAATGGACCACCATCCTAACTGGACAAACGTTTATAACGAACTTGAAATAACCCTCAACACCCACAGCGCCGGCGATATTGTTACTGAAAAGGACAAAAAGCTGGCTAAGGAAATAGATAAACTTAGTTAAATATAAGTAGATGTCATTGCGAAGCTTTTTCCAATAATAATTTTAGAGAAAAGGCTGTGGCAATCTTCCGTTGTGTCTCTGATAGGTAATTGCCAATTAAAGACTCAGGAGAAGGTGTTTCATAGAAATAGATCAGCTGGTTCTATAGTTGGTTGCTTGTATTCTCCCTCTCTTTTTTCAAATAGAGGGATGTCCGAAAGACAGGGTGAGTTTGTATTCGTAATTTGATAAGCTGCCATCCCGATTGGCTGTTGTATTTTCATTCTTTTTCGAATAATCCTTATCCAAAATTTTTATCCGGCATTGGAAAACCCGAAGGGTTGAAATGATTATAGAAATGGCCACAATAGCAACATAAATCCCGAAGGGATGACATGATTCGGCCTGTCAAAATAGATAACGACGTTTCCTGAAAATTATAACCGAAAGAATTTATTTTGCCGGAAGTATCGGGCAATACCAATTTGTTGATTAACAATCCGGCTAAAGCTAACTCCTGCAATTGGCTTTGGTTTCCCCTTTAGGGGACGGAAGGGGCGGCTGTTGAAATTAACACTTTGATATACACCCGCTACCAAATCCATTAAAGCGCAACTATGTATTCCGAGCAAGAACAACACCATCTCAACCAGCTTACTGAGCAGCTGATTAAACATACAGGCCATAAGCCCGACAAAGAAAAAATTGAAGCGCTGCGTCAGGTAATCAATTACCACGACTGGCGATACTATTCCCTTAGCCAGCCTGTAATCCTTGATGTTGACTACGATAAACTTTTCAAAGAACTAAGAAAGCTGGAAGAGGAACGTCCGGAGTTTTTAACCCCCGACTCACCCACCCAACGCGTAGCCCGTGGCCTTACCGACGATTTTAAACAGGTAAGCCACTTGGTCTCCATGCTTTCGCTCGATAACTCGTATAATGCGGAGGATGTAAATGCCTTTGATAAAAGCGTAAAAAAACTAACCGGAGCAGAGCACATCCAATATTGTGTTGAGCCCAAATTTGACGGCTCAAGTATTGCATTGGTTTATGAAAATGATATGCTGGTGCGCGCCGCTACCCGCGGCGATGGCGCAGTAGGTGAAGATATTACCAACAATGCCAAAGCCCTTGCCTCCATTCCCCTATCGGCTAAGTTTTCAAAGTTCGGCATTCATCGTATTGAAATTCGCGGCGAAGTAATTATTCAAAAAGAAGTTTTTGAACGCATCAATAACGAAAGAAAAGCGCGGGGCGAAAAATTGTTTCAGAATTCGCGTAACACGGCCTCCGGTTCGCTACGTTTAAAAGACCCCAACGAATCTGCCACCCGCGGCCTTGAGGCTGTTTTGTACCATGTAAGTTTTGCTGAAGATAAAGAGGGCAAAAACCTGTTGGCCGATAAACTTCATACCCACTTTGAAACAATTGAAATACTGTATAAGTGCGGCTTTAAAACGCCCATTCACGAACTGAAGGTTTGTAAAAACGCTGAAGAAGCTATTGCCTTTATTGAGTTGTGGAATACCAAACGCAACACATTCAGCATTGAAACCGATGGCATGGTTATAAAGGTGAACGACCTTAAAATGCAGCAGAAGTGTGGTTCAACCACCCACCATCCCCGTTGGGCCATGGCTTATAAGTTCCAGGCCAAGCAAGCCCAATCAAAACTAAAGGATGTAGAGTACCAGGTAGGCCGCACCGGCGCCGTTACGCCGGTAGCCAAAATTGAACCGGTGGCACTGGCAGGCGTAACTATTGCCTCCATTTCGTTGCATAACGAAGAGTTTATCAAAGAAAAAGACATCCATATAGGTGATACGGTAATAGTTGAACGAGCCGGTGAAGTAATCCCCTACATCATGGGTGTTGTGCCCGAATTAAGAACAGGTCACGAAAAGAAAATTCATTTCCCTAAAAATTGCCCTTCCTGCAATTCGCCTTTAATAAAAACAGAGGAAGAGGCCATCTGGCGCTGCGATAACGCCGATTGCCCGGCCCAAACCGAAGAACGGGCCATTCACTTCGTATCAAAAGATGCACTGGATATTGACGGCCTTGGCCGCAGCATCATTATTGACTTTATCCAACGCGGCTTTATCAAAAACCTCGAAGATATTTTCAGGCTTCCATACGATGAAATACTAAAACTGGAAGGATGGGGAGAAAGGTCAGTCGAAAATCTGAAGAAAGGTATTGAAGATGCCAAAGGCAGGCCCATCTGGCGCTTAATAAACGCATTCGGTATCCGGTTAGTTGGCGTAACTACTTCAAAAGATATAACCAGCCACATTAAAAGCATATTAGACCTTGAAAATATGTCGCTGGAAGACCTCACCAACATTGAAGGCATCGGCCCCAAAGTTGCCCAAAGCATTTATGACTTCTTTCAAACTCCCAGCAACGTAAAACTAATAAAAGCATTGGATGAAATGAAGGTAAACATCCAAAACCGCCCCGAAGATTCGCTAGCCAAAAACAATAAACTCGAAGGCAAAACATTCCTCTTCACCGGCTCCCTCCAACAATTCACCCGCGACCGTGCTAAACAACTAGTTGAGGAAAACGGCGGCAAGTTGTTGAGTAGCGTGAGTGCTAATCTTAATTATTTAGTGGTTGGTGAAGATGCGGGTAGTAAGCTATCTAAAGCAAAAAAAATACCGAGTATTACGGTATTGAGTGAGGATGAGTTTTTGAATTTGATTGCGTAGTAAGTATTACTCACGCCAACAAGTTAATTGTGCCTCCTTGTAACGAAAATTTGAACCACAACTTATGAGTACTTAATCCATCAACTCTGGATATATTTGTCCAATACGATCAAGTTCGGCATCCGTACTATCTGAAGCAGAAACAATAAGTTTATTCGAAAAAAAACTCCAAAACGTTTTGGTATCGGCAAATACTTTGTTTAATAATACTCTTTCGGTAGCTTTAATTGTCAGCTTGCTAAACAAATAACCAACTATAAATATCGAAACAGCCAGCCAATAGTAGCGATTATTAATCTGGAGATAAAAAGCACCGCCAACAAAAATTGCCAGGACGGTTATGAAAATCCATAAGTCAATTACGCCAGAAGGAGTCAAAATCAAATATAAAGGAATTGCCAACAGGAGTTTGTAGTCTTGTGAAAACATAGAATAGCATAATATCAGCGCTAAAACAACCCAATTCAAACTTTTTAAGAATCTCCATAGTTTAAATGGTTTGTTATTTTCAAATAAAATCAAGAGATCCCCTTTCAATAGAAAGGGGTTTAGCGCCCATTGCATTTTAGAATTATTAATTAACTCCTCTTCAATAAACTTTTGCCCAACTTTCTCCGGAATGGTTATTTCCTGTTCAATTATTTTCTGAAGTTCTAATGCAGAGTATTTTGGCGGAATCTTCCTCATTAAATATGATTTACTATCTCCTTATAAAACTCCACCGTCTCCTTCAACAAATCCTCTGTATCTTCTGATAATGCCTCCCCCTCCGTCCATGGATGCTTGGCCCCGAAATTATGGTTAGCACCCTCTATTAAAAACAAGCGGTTACCCTTATTCCAGGTATGCATTTCAATCGCATTGGCAACCGGTACAGTTTCATCTTTGGTGCCGTGGATGATCAAAAAAGGAATCTGCAGCTGCCGCACTGCATCAGGCACAAACAACCGGTCAAGGTGGGCATAGTAATCCTCGTACATCTGCCACTTAATGGGCATTTGCTGCCCGGTGCGTTTATTGGGTAAATAAATTATACCATCGCGCTTTATTTGGTCTAACTGTTCCTGTGTCCAGTACTTGCTTACCTCGCTTAAACTGGCCCAGGTGCACAGCTTTTTAACGCGTCTGTCTTCGCGGGCTTTAAGTATTGAAATCCCTCCGCCCCGGCTATGGCCCATCAGGTAAAGTTTTTCTTTGTCCACCTCCGTTTCCTCAACCGGAAAACCTGCCGAACACACCCAATCAATCACCACCCCCAAATCATCCAGCTCAATCGAAATATTATCGTTGCCAAACGCCTTCAGGTCTGCAAATTCAACCGGGTTATCAATGGTAGTTCCGTTGTGCGAGAAATTAAATTTTACAAACACAAAACCCGCTTTGGCAAACCGTTCAGCCACCACATTATATGGGCCCCAATCCTTAAACCCGCGGTAACCATGGCTGAAAATAACCACCGGCTTCCTTATCCCATCCTTTTTGTAAAAAACATCCGCCAAAAAAGGGCGCCCATGCCTGCCCTGTAGTATAATATTCTGCTCAATTGTAATCATGCGCGAAATATACTTATTCAAGCCGAAATCAAAATATTAAATACGGTAGAGCGAAATAAAAAGCCGCGTCATTGCGAGGCTCTGCGAAGCAATCCCGAAGCGATGAAAGACCGGTTGTAACGTTACGCCCTGTCGCATTTAGCGCTGAGATTGCTTCGTCGCAGAGCCTCCCCGCAATGACGCACGTTTTTTTGTTTTGTTATACACTTTAAACTTTACTTTAGCGCCCTGACGGTAGCCGGTAACACCAAAGTGCCAACCAGGATTACCTACATTAAAATGGAATTAAGCTTAGACCAGATAAAGAAACCCATAGAAAAAGAACTGGACGAATTTGAAGTCCGGTTCAAAAAATCTATGCAAAGCAAGGCCCCGCTGCTTGACCGTATTACGCACTACATCGTAAGCCGTAAGGGAAAGCAAATGCGGCCTATGTTTGTGTTCCTTTCAGCCAAGCTTTGCGGTGAAGTTGTTGAGGCCACATACGTTGCGGCATCTTTAGTTGAAATACTGCACACCGCCACTTTGGTGCACGATGATGTAGTGGACGAATCCTATAAGCGGCGCGGCTTCTTTTCCATCAACGCACTTTGGAAAAATAAGATTGCCGTTTTGGTAGGCGATTATTTGCTGGCTAAAGGTTTGTTGCTTTCAGTAGAAAACCAGCAATACAAATTGCTCCAAATCCTCTCCAACACCATCCGCGAAATGAGCGAAGGCGAATTACTGCAATTAGAAAAAGCAAGAAGGCTTGATATAAAAGAGGACATTTATTTCGAAATCATCCGGCAAAAAACCGCTTCACTCATATCCTCAGCCTGTGCCTGCGGCGCTACCACCACCACGCAGGACGATGCCCTGATTGAAAGGGCGAAGATGATGGGCGAAAAAATTGGCATTGCCTTTCAAATTAAAGACGACCTGTTTGATTACGAAGAAGCCGAAATAGGAAAGCCCCGCGGTATTGATATTAAAGAGCGCAAGCTAACCCTGCCGCTTATTTATACCCTTGGCAAAGTTACTTCCGGCGAAAAAAAGCAGATAATAAACATTATCAAAAACGAGAATCAAAACATGGACAAAGTGCGCTGGGTTATCGACCTCGTCCGAAAAAGCGGCGGCATGGACTACGCTGCTAAACGTATGAACGAGTACCGCGAAGAAGCCCTCCGCATCCTCCACCAATTCCCCGAAAGCGACTCCCGCAAATCAGTTGAACAGCTGATTGAGTTTACGATCAGCCGCAAGATGTAATCTGCCAATACAGGGCACGCTGATTTATTATGATGATTATGATTTTTAATACAATACTATTAATTACAATGCTTGGGTTTTTGAAACGGCATTTATACCTGGATTGTCATTCTTAAAAATCATAATTTATTATCATAATCATCATAATAAATCAGCGTGCCCCTGTATTCAACTCCAGCATCTCCTCAATCACCTTCCTGCCATTCACCAATCTCGGTATTTTATTTTGCCCGCCCATTTTCCCCCTGCTTGCCATCCACTCATAAAACAGGCCTTCTTTAGCAACTATAACCTCAAGTGTTGAAAGTGCTAAATCATGGTTGCGCTTTTGTTTATAGTTACTGTTTTCATTTTGCAGTTGTGCATCCAACTCCGCAGCATATTGCTCCATATTCTCCGGTGGCTTTTTGAATTCAATCAAAAACTGCATCCTGCCTTTCGATTCGATATTGATGTATAAAGGTGCTACAGTATATTCCTTAATGGCGCAATCAAATTTTGCATTCGTCTTCATCAGCGCCTGCTCTGCGTTCGATAATAACAGGTCTTCTCCAAATGCATTGATATACTCCTGCGTGCGCCCGGTTATTCTGAATTTGTATGGGTCTGTAGAAGTAAACGTAATCACATCCCCAATCACATAGCGCAGCAAACCATTATGCGTGGTAACCAAAAGCACATATGGAATATCAGCCTTAACTTCTTCAAGCGGTATGGGCTTTGCATTTTCAGACCCGTACTGGCTGAAAGGAATAAACTCATAAAAAACCCCGTTATCAGTCAGCAGCAGTAAATCTCCACCCTGTATGTTTGCCTGTATGCCAAAAAAACCTTCCGTGGCATTATACACCTCGTAAAAAATAACATCATCCCTGCCAAACAAATCGTTAAACTGCTTGCGGTAAGGTTCAAAACTTACACCGCCATGAAAAAATATGCGCAGATTTTTCCATAAGCCCGTTAGCTTATTAAAATGTATTTCATCCCTTATTTTGGCAAGCACCGCCAAATGCCACGTAGGTATGCCGCTGATAGTGCCGATATCTGCTTTGCTAACCTCCTCAGCAATTTTGTTCAGTTTATAATCCCAGCTGGGGTGAGTTATCAGCTTAACCCCAGGTACATAAATAGTTCTGAAAGCCAGTGGCACGTTGCGCAGCATAATGGCAGATATATCTGCCACCACAATACCCGACGGTGAAAGTTTTTCGTAAACCCCACCGGGCAGGGCAAAATTTTTATGGGTTAAAATATCTATCCCCTCATCCAGGTAATGCAGGCGCGAGAGGCTGAAAAGCGTACCCCGTACATGCATATTGTCAACTATATAACGGGTAATAGGTATCAGTTTGCTTTTGCCACTGGTGGTGCCGGCTGTTTTGCCAAAATAACGCACCTTACCGGTGGTCATCACTTTGCTTTTGCCGGCTTTTATCTTTTCAATATATGGCTCGTAAAAACTATACTGGGTAACTGGTATGCGCTCAAAATCTGCATAGGTTTTTACCTCGCTTAATTTAAGGTCCTTTCCTATTTCTGTAGCTGAAAGTTCGCTGATGAGTTTTGCAAATACCTTTCTTTGCTCTGCTATAGATTGAGCGGCCGAAAACTCAGGCGAAAAAAAATGTTTCAGGTAAAATCTGAAAACCCTGTTCTTTAAGTCGTGCGCCATGATTGCCGGTTAAAGCCCTGCGGTTATTTTAAAACAGGTTGATTTTCTGCAGCAGCTACCCGGAGGGCGGAAGCAATGCGGTTTAAAATTGATTGCGTTTCTCCGAAATAAGAGGAATACTTTTCAGAGGTATTTAAAGTGCTTGCTATTTTAAGTATTTCTCCAAGCAGGTTTCCAGCCACAGGCACGTATTCAAGATACAATGAAATCTTCTTGGGTCCATTTCCCGGTTTAATGGTTTTGGCAAGATTTTGAAGGTTACTGTTATTTTGAGTTTCAGCAAACGAAGTAAGCATCGTTTTATACTCTGTCATTGATCTCAAAAAATCTTCCAACCCGCCATTCACTAATCGATTCAGGGTTTTGTTGCCCCCGGACTCTTTAATTACTTCCTGCATTTTGCTATTTGCATTCAGCATTCTTTCGGTATAGGTAATCAGGCTTGAATAGTTAACAACGTTACCGGTCCTGTCAAAATTATTGGTATTGGAAATATTCTTTCTTCTCAATTCAAAATTCTGTCCCAGGTAAACCCTGCGCACCACCTCATCGCTGGCCAGTTCCTCAGCAGTGCCCTGTTTCAAAATTTTGCCCTCAAACAACAGATAAGCTCTATCGGTTATTGACAGGGTTTCCTGCACGTTATGGTCGGTTATCAATACGCCTATGTTCTTTTGCTTCAGCTTGCCTACAATGCGTTGTATATCCTCAACCGCAATCGGGTCAATACCGGCAAAGGGTTCGTCAAGTAAAATAAACTTAGGGTCGGTTGCCAGGGAACGCGCTATTTCCGTTCGCCTCCGTTCGCCTCCCGATAAAACGTTGCCCATACTACCGCGCACCCGGTTCAATCCAAACTCTGCCAGCAAAACTTCCAGCCGGTCTCTCTGCTCCTGTTTGGTAAGTTTGCTCATTTCTAACACGGCCGCAATGTTATCTTCTACCGAAAGGTTCCTGAACACCGATGCCTCCTGCGGCAAATACCCCACTCCAAGCTGCGAACGCTTGTACATAGGCAGGTCCGTTAACTCCGTCTCACTTAAAAAAATCTTTCCCTTGTCGGGTGGTACAAGGCCCACCATCATATAAAACGAGGTGGTTTTGCCCGCTCCGTTCGGACCCAGCAAACCCACAATTTCGCCCTGCTTAACTTCCACCGATACATCGTTTACTACCGTGCGGCCCTTGTAAACTTTAACCAGGTTTTCAGCCCTTAATATAATCATGGTTTAAAAATCTAATCCGATAGATAAATAATACATAGGCTTTGTTGAAATTACCCCGGTATCAACGCCCCATGCTACGTCAAACTTAATAAAGTACCCAAATATCGAAGTGCGGAAGCCGGGACCAAAGCCCATAATTACCGGCGATTTATATTGGTGCAGGTTAACTATCACCGAGGGGTTAACATCTGAGTTGGGTATAGATTGCGAGAAAAGCGGGTTGTTGTTTGAAAAAGGCGAGAGTCCCTCCCAGGCTGTACCTGCATCAAAAAATCCTACCACCGCAAAATTCCTGATAATCTCCGATTTGATATTGCCATGTATAAAAGCCGAGAACACCGGTATCCGCAATTCTGAGTTAATCAACACAAACCGGTCGCCGTTGCGGGCGTTTTGGTCAAACCCGCGCACCGGTGTGGCCAGCGTTTGAAAAGCATAGTTAACCTTATTGTCAATAGGTGTGTTGTAATCAAACTTGCTTACCGATGGGGAGGTTAGCCAGTTATCAAGGCCACCCATGTAATACAACATCCTGGCTGTTCCAAAAGAGGCCGCACCCGAAATCCGGTTGGCCCATATAATGCATTTGTATATTTTAATATAATTGCGCACGTCGAAACCAACATTGCACATAAAGCTGTTGTTGAAAACCGGTACCGGTAAATCAAACTGCGCCCCTTCCTGCACATTTTTTGTAGGAAACTCTTTCAACACTTCGCTGAAAACCTTTAACCGGGTGCCATAACGGATATTGGTTATATTACTTTGCAGGCAATTATCAAAAACATACTCTACCCGCTCGCCCACCCAGTTATCAGAGGTGTTAGGCAGGTTAAGCGATAGCGAATCTTCCGATTTATAAGCCACCTTATCATTCCTGAAATTGGTTATAGACCTTATACTGTTCAACACATTTATTGGGTACGATAAACAGGCCTCCAGGTAGGTGGTTTTAATACTATAGTCAACCGTTTCGCCACTGGGCAATACTGCCGATGTAAAAGGCAGTTCGCTATAAGCCGTACTGGTTTGCGAGCCACGGTAAAAAGTAAATTTCTTGTCCAGCCTTTTCTTCAAATTCTCATAGGTTAAAAAATACTGGGCGTTATCTTTTATACCGGCAAACGGAAGCATAATGCCTCCGTATATTTTATAGTCTTCCAGCAAATCGGTTATACCCACTTTAATAAAAGCACCCAGGGTATTTACTTTGTAACTTGGCGAAGAAGGGTCGTACGGCTGGTAACGGGTTACAATAGGGTTATTGTCTAACTGCGCTACCACATTATCAACCATAAAGCGGATAAAATAAGGGCGCACCTTCGAGAACCTGAAAACATAACCGCTTTCTGCATTGCCCATTTTTGAAGCAGATGCCGAGTCCCAGTCAAACAGCTTAATGCCATAGTCAAACTCACTCTGAAAATCATGAGGCTGCCTGCCACGGTTGGCCCTGATGGAATCGTTGTTTTGCGTAGCGCTCTTCACCATTTGCTGCGCCTTCTTTTCATCGGCTGCCGAAAGCGGATTGTTGCGGCGCAACAACTGGTTCATGTACTCCATGTCAGGCTCTTTGCCCTGACTTGCAGTAGAGGCTATATCGTACTTGCGAAACTGCAACCGGCCTTTTATCCTGAACATATCAAGCGCCAGTTGTTTTTCGGGCACAACAGATTGAGCCATAATACCAAAAGTGTAATTAGTATAAGGCGCCGTTATGCCCCCTATTTTATAAACCTTCTCCAAAGATGAATCCTGCAGGGTAACTACGCTGCGGTCGATGGCCGAATCAAGCGGAACATTTTCGCGCACCTGCACAGAATCAAGCTCATCAGACTCTTTCGATACAAAGCGGTATGTTTTCTGGTTGTGGTCAAATACCCTTTCAAAATGGCCGGTATAGCGGTTGCGTACGCCGTTTGCATCGCTTAAAAAGCAATATTCCTTATCGCTGAAATTTTGCGGGTAAGTTTCGTTGGCATAAGGGGTATTGGTAATACGGTACAACACATTCGGGTTGGCATCCAGGTCGTAAAAAAACAGGTCTAACTGTTTATTCATAATCTGCGATTCGTACCGTTGGGGAATCAAAGTATCCTCTATACGATTGCTCGAAAACATAATGCCGTGCATGCTATCAGCATTGATGCAGGCAGGGTACAGGTCATCAAAATAATCGTCGGTAAGTTTACGCGTGGTGGTTGATGCAATGGTATAAAGGTATATATCCGACTGCCCGTTCTGCAGCGCACTCATCACCAGTTGTTTCGAATCAACAAAATTGAAACTTAGCACCCGTTGAAATTTCCTGACCGGGTTCTTAACTGATTTTCCTTTTTCAATATCGTAAAAGGTAAGCCAGGTATTTGGCCCTCTTTCGCTAATGGTAGCCACCCTTTTTCCTGAAGGGTCCCAGGCTATCAGCGGCACCGACTCATCTGTAAAAATGGTATTAGTCCTGAAGCCTCCTCTTAAAATAACCTTTCTTTTATTCGTTTCGGTATTCAGCAAATAAACCTTCCAGCGGCCTATATCATTACTTGCGTAAGCTATGTATTTACCATCGGGGCTTAGCTTAGGCTCGTAGTAATCAATATCTTTCCTGATTTTGGTTTTAACCACCGTATTATCGCCCGGAAGGGAGGATATTTTTGATTCGTTGCTAAACCGGTTGTAGTAATAAGTATACCAGTCCTGCAGGGTTTGCGAAAGGCTGGTACCCAACACAAACATAAACCCGTTCTCAACACTGCGGTTAATACGGGTAAGGTACAAAATATTATTAACCGCCGTTTTACCATGCACTTCCTCAATGTAATGCCAAATGGAGTGGCCCACAAAAACCGCCTCTTCCGGTTTTAGCTTATTCAGCTTTTTAAACCTGCCGCTTAATATCCCGTCGCGAAGTTTGTCTTCCATTTCGCTGTTCCAGTTCTGGCCTATGTAATGTATAAGCCCCAACCGGTACCAGTCGGGCAGGTTTAGCAACACCGCGTTTTGAATAATCTCGCCAAAGCTGGTTCCCGTCACCATCTTGTCAATATACAGCCTGGCCAGGCCTTCGCGTATTTGCTTATCAAGGTCGCGGTGGTCACCGTTAAAATATATAAAAATTTTATTGTCCGGTATTTTAATGGTACCGCCGGCGTTCTGCCCCGGTTCGTAAATACCGATGTTGGTCTGGTTCAGCTCATTAATCGTATTATAAACAATAATGTCTATTTTTTTCTTAAACCGGTAGTCCAGCATTTTTGCCAGGTCCTCGGCATTATCCTCCGCAGCTTTAATTACATACTTGGCAACGTCCTGACCTCCCTGGTAATAGTAAGTTGTAAAATTATCGCTTTCATAATACGAGAAAATGAAATCCTTGTACTGCACCCGGTTCTGCCCGAATGTTTCGGTAGTACTGGTCTGGGCCTCCGCTACTTTTAAGCACAGGCAAAATACTATCAGCCCAAAAAGCGATAATTTATTTGCACCCATTAAAAAAGAATTTCCTTTAACCATATTATCTCAGGCCCCGTACTACTCCGGATTTTTTTCACTACAAAGAAAAGCTATTTACAAAATGCAAACCACAGCAGCGCAGCAATTTTAACAGCCAGCCCCTTCCGTCCCCTAAAGGGGAAACCAAAGCCGGTTCTGGTTTCCCCTTTAGGGGACGGAAGGGGCTGACACACTATGCAGCCAACTGCCCGCAGTTTGCTATTTTCACGCCTGGTTTTTAATTCGAAATATTAGCCTATCAAACTTAATCAAAATACTTACATGCTCAAGATTCACAAGCTTACTTTTAACCCTTTCTCAGAAAATACTTACATAGTAGCCGATGAAACCAACCAATGCGCCATTATTGACCCCGGTTGCTGTAACGACAAAGAAAGAAACGAATTGCTTAGTACCATTGAGGCCTATGGCTTAAAACCGGTGCTTTTGTTAAATACCCATTGCCACATCGACCATATCCCCGGCAACAAATTCGTTTTTGAGAAATATGGTCTGCTGCCTCAGATACATAAAAACGAACTGGAGATTTTACAACTGGCCCCTCAGTTCGGAAAGTTCTTTGGTTTCGATTGTCCTGAAAGCCCGCTGCCTGATACGTTTCTTGAAGCAGGCGATGACGTTAAACTCGGGAACACCGTTTTTAAGGTGCTTTTCACACCCGGCCACTCACCAGGCAGTATTTGTTTTTACAGCCCTGCCGATAAAGCAGTAATCAGCGGTGATGTACTTTTTTATCGTAGCGTTGGCCGCTTTGATTTGCCCGAATCAAATGGGAAAGACTTGTATAACAGCCTGGTAAATGTTATGATGAAATTACCCGATGAGGTGACCGTTTACTCCGGTCACGGGCCGGAAACTTCAATAGGTTTTGAGCGATATAATAATCCGTTTATACAGGATGAGGCAAGTTTTGGATAGAAAATCCTCAATAGACAGGTGAGATAACATCTTGAAAAAAGATGTCATCTCAGCCGCACATTCTTTTTGCACCATGCAACCCTGCCTACCGGCCAGGCAGGCTCCCAGCCTCCGAAACGGAGGAGCAGCCACGCAGCAAAAAGAACAGGTTTGCCCAGTGGTTGTATTTTGTATTTCTGGGTAGCGGTTCTCCCGTGGAGTTTATCCCGCTTTTTTGCGGGAGGAGTTAGAGTGTTGCGTGGAATGAATTTTGCAAGTCAACAACACACGATTCGCATGTGCATCTAAAGGGATTAACCAGCAACGGCCCGAAAGTTTTTTCGGGCCGTTGCTGGTTAAAATTGAGTTTATATTACTTAGGTGTAACCGGTGTATTGTTATCAGGTGTTGCAGGCGCTGGTGTTGTAGCCGGAGCCGGAGCTGGTGTTAAGACAGGCGCTGTTTGAGGCTGTGCCAGTGGTGGCGTTTTGGTATCTGTCTTAGCCTTCTTTGGCGTATCATCTACAAACGAGATGCCTGAGTTGTTTTCACCACTCTTTTTGCCGCCTTTATTAAAGTTAAACAACAGCGAGAAACGCAGGGTATTATCCAGCGGGTTCCTTAAAATAGTAGTAGGTATCAGGTACGAAAAATGCAGGCCTACCACACTGTATTTTATAGTTAAACCAGCCTCTAAAAACTGGCGGCCACCAGCAGCATACGGCTCATAAAAATACCCGAAACGCACACCAAATCTTTTGTCATAAAAGTACTCAGCGCCCCAGGCAAGATCAAAAGTTTTTATTATTACTGAAGCCGGTGCACCGCTAAAACTGGTAAAAATGCCTTGAATAGATGATTCCTGGCGCCATTTAAGTACGCCATTGGAAGTCGCTGTATCTATCTGATTTGGCACCAGCAGTTTGTTAATATCAGAGTAAACACCTACCGAATTGTGCTTGTCTAAATAAGCAGTATAACCCAAACCGATACCCAGGTTGGTAGGAATAAAATCTTTTGTAACACTTGACGTATATGACATCTTACTGCCTATGTTCGATATATTCATGCCACATGAAAACTCATGCTGAACAGGCTTATCTTCACCATATATCTTATGAAAATACCAGGCAATATCTCCTGCACCGGCTTGCCCCGGTCTTACTTCTGAACCACCTACTTGCTGACCAGTTGCCAGGTTAGAATAGATATAACGGAGAGAAGCTGCAATTGAAAAATAATCGCCCAGTTTACGCGCATAGCTTACATCCACAGCAAATTCGCGGGGCATAAACTGGCTGGTGTTCGTTCCGTTTTGGTCGGTAAACTGAATATTACCTAATGAAAAATAACGCAGCGAGGCCGATATAACCTGCTCCTTTTTAACCTTGTAATAACCATTTAAACTGGCCAGGTAAATATCATTTACCAAAGCCTTTAACCATGGGCTGAAAGACATGGCAAAACCATAATCATCCGGTACAAAAGCCATTTTTGAAGGGTTGGCATACAATCCGTTGGCATCCGCCGGTGTAGCAATACCTACATCACCCATTCCCCCAGCCCTTGCATCAGGATTGATACGCAGAAACGGGACCGCCGTGGTAATAGTCTGGTTTATTATCTGTCCGCCGGTGGTGCTATTATTCACCTGAGCCTGCAGTGCAGAAACTGCAATTGCACAAAAAACAAACAGTGTAAATACCCTTTTTAATACTAACATGAACTTTTAATTTATTAATTCTTTGGCGGCAAAACTACCTTAAAACCACTAATTTTTCAAATTTGTTGGCTACATCGCCATTTGCATCACGCACTGTGACCTTATAAACATACACCCCTTTACCAATCGCATCGCCGTAATCATCTAAGCCATCCCATACAATTCCATCAACCCTGTAACCGGTAGTTTGCACCGATTGCACTATACTTTTTACCAGTTTCCCGCTTACAGAGTATATCTGTATGCTCACATTTAACTCGGTGCACGGCATGTTGTGCTCAAACATAAACTCCGTATGCGTGGTAAACGGGTTCGGATAGTTAAATACATGAGTTAACGCAAGCTTGGCATTGTTTGTTACAACGAATTCCGTGTTAGCCACCGACGATTGATCGTAAATATCCCATGCAGTTACTTTTAAAGTATGGCTACCCAATGCCAGGTTCGAGAACGGATACCGTACCTGGCCCTGGGTAAAGTCATTTAACGCACTTTGGTAATAATTATTGAGTATAATGCTGTTTTGGCTGTTATTATCTAATACAGCTGTCATATTATGCCCTACTCCGTTACCCGAAGTATTAATGCCGCCGGGGTCCTGTAGCGCTGCCAGCAATAACGGGCTGGCGTTGGTAATGCCGCCATACACAAAGTTCTGGTCGTCCATATAAAGGCTTATTTTGGGTCCATTACCGTATGTTTTAGCCGTATCAGATGAGCCACCTACTGTAATAGCATTGCTATACCCGCTTGCATCCACGCCTGCACTCGTACTGGCATAATAGCTAAGCCTTCCGGGGCCATATTGGTAATTAATGTCTTTAGGTACTACAAAAGTAAAGCTAAAACTGCCGTTTTTTACACTTGCATTACCATTAAACAGGATATTTTTATAAACCTGGAAATCAAGAATGCCAGCGTCTGGCGGACTGACAGGATTGTTCAGCGTTTGAATAGTAGATATTTTATCGTAAACCACAGGATATATATTGCCGTTAAACGTGGTCAGCTTGTTATTATTGTTATCTGTTACCATACCCTGTATTGTAATTTTGGTAAGGGCTTTCAACGTATCATGAGGAGAGGTAACCGGTTTGTTATCTATCATGGTTGTTACCACATTATACTTAGGGTAATCAAGCGTAACGGCAGGGTCGCCGAGCAAACAAAATTTGCGGGTATTGGCGCCTTGAGTATTGTAAATTACGCCGTTCTTACTTTGCATAGTTACTTCGCCCATGGTTGGGTACCTGCCCTGGTAAGAAGCAAACAGGTAATCAAAAATAGCTGAATCAATGGTACCATTGTCGTATTCAAATACCAGCCGCACAGTAGTAATAGAGCCAATAGCCCCACCGGTACCATTTACCACCAGCCATTCTCCTGCGGTGCGGTCTGGGAGGTCAAAGCGGCTAAAATCGCAGGTACAGGTAATAAACAGTGGGTAAAACTGATTGGCCAACTGAATAATATCAGCCATGTTAAATATACGTGCATTACTCCAGTTTGTAGGACCACCGTGCCCAACCCAGTTAATAACCAGGGCGCCGGTATTAATATTATTTAAAATAGCCGTGTTAACATCAGGGAAACGGTCGCCTGCAGGCGTTGCGTCCAGTTTATAGGCATCCGTGTAAATTTTATCGTAATTGTAAGCAGGTTGATGCAGCTGGGTACTGTCAGCAAGTTGATCCGAGGCATCCTCAAACGTAGGCCCACCATTAAATAAGTAATCGGCAATAAAAGTGATTACAGTACGCCAGCTGTTATTGGTGGTTACAGTAGCACAGGTAGTGCAGGCCGGCGTTGAACTTTTATATTGTTTGATTTTAGTTACCATTGCTTCAGCTTCTGTCTCGCTTTCCACCGGCAGCCTGCCAACCGAAATATCCAACTTTTGGTACCCATTTTCAATCTGTCCGCCCTCAGTTTGGTCTAACAAGCCAAAAAAATCATCTGAGGTATAGGTTTCAAGCTGGTCGTACGATTCGCTGCTCTGATAGGTGGATATAAAATTATTGGCATCCGCAATACGCCCTTTAGGGTCATACGAGCCATCGCCTAACAAAAGCAGGTAACGTGGCAGTTTAGAAGTATCTGTACCTGCACGCTGGTACAGCATTTCCATAAAGTCGCGGATAGCTGAAATATCCGGCTTACCACTACCAAATTCATTATACACCTGGCTAAGAGAAACCACGCCGGTCGAAATATTGTCCGTATTAATATGATAATTGGCCAGGTCGTTGGCTGCAGAAACAAAATCATCATACGCAACTATCACCATTTTAGGCTGGCCAAAGGCATGCAGGTTCTGGTTAGGCACCTGAGCAACAAAGTTAGGGTTGCTAAAGGTGCCATTGGTGTTTAACGCAATAAACTCCTTCAACTGGTCGGTATTGGCAGCAAAAGTAAGCTGCGAGCCACTGGTTGTTGAACTCATTTGTTGAATTGCCGCAATATTGGTTACATCCCACACCACCGTGTTTGAGCCTGCACCCGATAATTGAAAGTTTGAAACATTACCTGCCCCTGCAGAGGCTATGCTTCTGAAAGTCATGGCATCACCTACCATGGTTAAGCTTCTTTTGGCAAGCAACTCAAACCACACAATATAAAAGGCAGCAGTTCCTGATGGGTCTGAGGTTACATTAAAAGTATAACCAATATTCAGGTTAGTAGCATTCGCCATAAACCCGGCAGAACTTATATACTGATTAGCACCCTGAGGGTACTCCCCCGGAGGAATCCCTGAATCGTATTGGCTGATAAGCTGGAGTCCGTTAACCGTGGTAACCGAGGTAGACGGATATGTTGAGTTAACCGCTATAGTAGAGTTAATGGTTACAGTATCGGAAAGAATAAGGTTTGGGAAACTATAAGTAAAAGATTCGGTGTTATTAAAACTGGTAAGCTGGTCGCCCATCCAGGTCTTGCCGCTTTGCAATAAATTGGTCTGGTCGTTATTTCGGTATTGATGGTCATCAAAATAATTGAAAGTTTTGTTCGGGCTGCCGGTTGCTGTTTCCGTTTGCACCCGCTTTCCGGTTCCGGCATCGGTGGTCAAAAAGTAATAGGTAAAGTTGGTGTACAGGTTTTTGGTATGGTAAAACTGTTTGGTAGCTGCATTCAATTGCCAGTTATCGGGGTTTTGGCCATAAAATAAAAGATAATCGCCCTGGTCAAACTGGCCGTTATTGTTCTGGTCAACAAACAGCGTAGGGTTTTCCTGCAAATCATCGGGGCGCGCAACAGAGTTTTCATCTGGCACCATGCCTCCTCCGTTTCCGAAAACCGCCAGCTTGCTTACATTAATGCTTGAAGGGTTAACACCTATGGTTTTCTTTAAAAAGTTATAGTCTATCTTATATATACCATCAGCATTTACCGTTAGCTGATACCAGGTGCCGTTTGCCAACACCGAATTAGCCGCATAAGTATTCAACGACTTTAATTGATGCCCACCGGGGGTAAGTGTCAGCTTTACTGTAAATGATTCCAGCTTTTCAAGCGCCCCCGTTGAGGGGTTTTTACGAAACGGCAACACCGTAACAACCGCATGGGCCTGTTTGCGGTAATAGTTTAACTGGCCCTGAGGTTGAAGGGTTGAAGTAATATATTTAACGCTGGCATTATCGATGCCTGTTGCGGCGGCATATACCGGATTTAATATCTGAACCGAAACGCTACTTCCTGGCTGTGCGGGAAATTCCTCGACATAGGAAGGGAGCATTCCGTATTTTTGTAAATGTGCAGCGCCCTTAAAAGTGGGTTGGGTTATTTTTTTGTCGCCAACCACGTGCATGGTTTTGGGCGCAGTACTCCAGCTTATTTTCCGGGCATATTCCTGGGCTTGTGCAGGTAAAACGCTGGCAATAATCATAAAAACAAGCAAATTGCGGGTGTTAAAACCCGAAAATTTCTTCTTAAAAACTGGAGTTACCGATTCGATCATTATTTTTGGACACTTTTTGAGGGTGCGCAATAAAACGCAGCCTTTTCTGTTTTATTTTCTTAACAATGCTTTTTTTGAAAAACAGGTTTAAATATATCGTTTTCGCCATCATTCTATCATTTATATCTGCCAATTTATTTTCGCAGGATGTAGAGATGTCTCAATATTTTGCCGCGCCCCTGCAACTTAATCCTGCCCTGGCCGGTATTTCTTATGGTCCGCGTGTAACCCTTAACTACCGGAACGAGTGGCCCGGTTTGGGTAGTGGTTTTAATGGTGGTTATACTACTTATATGGCAGGCTACGATATGCATATAGATGCTATCCACGCCGGAGTAGGTGCCCTTTTTACCGGCGACCAGATAGCTGCAGGGCTTTACGGAACCTACAAGGCCAGTCTTATTTATAGCCAGCAAATAAAAATTAACCGCCACATGGCCATCAAAATTGGCATTGAAGGTACCTATATCCATTCTGAAATAAAATGGAACCAGTTGCTTTGGAGCGATATGATAAATCCCCTGACCGGCTTTTATAATGATGTTAACGTGCCCAACCCCACCTCCGAACCTAATCCGCAGTCTACTTCTACTAATACCGGCGATATGTCGGCCGGGGTTGTGTTTTTTACAGAGAACATTTATGTAGGGTTTGCCGTAAATAACATGCTTATGCACCGCCAAAACTTTACAACTGATGCCTCTGTGCTTACCCCGTTAAATTTTGTAGCCCATTTTGGTGGCAATTGGAATGTTAAACACCCTAAGTCTCAGTGGTACAATATATGGGTATCACCAAACGTTTTATTGGTAAACCAGGGCAATTTTTACCAGGCCGAGGCCACTTTTTTAACAGGCGTCAGTTTTATGTATTTTGGCCTGGGGTACCGGAATGTAATTAACAATTCTGATGCGGTTATAGGGTATTTGGGGGTAAAAAAGGGGAAATTCAGGATAGGGTATAGCTATGATTATACCATTTCGCAGTTGGCAAATAAAACAGGAGGAACGCACGAACTTTCCTTTACTTTTAACTGGACGGGAGATGATAACTCCCTTAATCCGAAAAAGAACAAAGGATACGTACCTTGCCCCGATATTTTGAATTTTTGATTTTGGAAATTAAAATTCTATATTAGCGACCTTGTAAAAGAAGCATAACCCTTAACTAAATAAACAATTTAAACGAACGACAATGAAGCTTAGCAAATTGTATCTCTACCTGGCACTACCTGTTCTTGTTGGTATGTCTTCATGCGGTAAAGAGAAATCCAGTGTTACAGGATGGAATTATAATGACTCGAAAAACGGGGGATTTGAAAAGTCCACTACGCCTGACCAGGCAACAGGTCCGGGCCTTGTTTATATACAGGGTGGTACTTTTATGATGGGTAATACCGAAACGGATGTGATGTACGAATATCACGAAGTTCCCCGCAGGGTTACTGTAAGTTCATATTATATGGACGAAACAGAAGTGGCTAACATCCACTATCGCGAATACCTTTACTGGATGAACCGCGTTTTCGGCGCCGATTTTCCGGATGTGGTAAAAAAAGCGACTCCTGATACTTTGGTATGGAGAGATAACCTGGCTTATAACGAGCCTTATGTAGAGTATTACTTCCGCCACCCGGCTTATGATTTTTATCCGGTGGTTGGTGTTAACTGGCTTCAGGCCAGCGACTTTTGTTCATGGCGTTCAGACCGTGTAAACGAAAGAATACTGATTGATAAAGGTGTTTTAGCCGAAAACCCTTCTCAGGTTGGTGCTGATAACTTCAATACTGAAGCTTATTTAGTTGGCCAGTACGAAGGCTCTGCAGGTAAAAGGCCTGTTAAAGACTTAAACCCACAAGGAACCGGAACCCGCCACGTGCGCATGGAAGATGGTATCATGTTACCTAAATACCGTTTACCAACAGAAGCCGAATGGGAATATGCTGCTTTGGCCCTTATCGGAAATCAACCGGCTACTTCGGAAGAGAGAATCACTGACAGAAGAATTTATCCATGGAATGGTACTTCAACCCGCTACCCTAAATCAGGTATGTGGCAAGGACAGTTCCTCGCTAACTTTAAAAGAGGCCGCGGTGATAACATGGGCGTTGCCGGTAAGCTGAACGATAATGCAGATATTACTGCACCGGTAAAATCTTTTATGCCTAACGATTTCGGTCTTTATAATATGGCTGGTAACGTTAACGAATGGGTAATGGACGTTTATCGCCCTATGACCAGCACGGATGCAACTGACTTCAAACCTTTCCGGGGTAACCAATATACGACCAAAGTTCTGGATGCCGAAGGAAATCCGGTTGATAAAGACAGCTTAGGCCATATTCAATACCGCCCGGTAACCCAGGAAGAAAGTGCTAACCGCAGAAACTACAGAAGAGGTGATGTAAGAAACTACGAGGATGGTGATGAAGTTTCGAACGTTGATTACAAATTCGGTTTATCATCTATGATCAATGATGAAGTACGCGTTTATAAAGGCGGAAGCTGGAAAGACAGAGCTTACTTCTTATCGCCTGGTACCAGAAGATATTTAGATCAGGCAGTTTCTACTGATGACCTTGGTTTCCGTTGTGCTATGGACCGCGTAGGTTCACCGGCAGGTAACTCTATCAAAGGTGGCAACAACTTCCCTACCGAACATGGTAAACGTAAAATGAAAGGATAGGCAGTAATATGACTTAAAAATAAAACAAAAAGACCCGGTGAAAATTCATCGGGTCTTTTTGTTTTTATGGACATGTTTAGGCTGCATAGCGATTGACGGGTTAAAGGCCCCCACTGACAGATGCTTTGGGACAATTCGTAATGGGTTTACTGTAAGGGCAATCGCGTCTAATCCAATTAAGCGCGGTTTAAATGGTTGAAACCATTTTTAAGGTGGTTTACTCCATAGCCCACGGATTAATCCGTGGGCTATGGATAACAAGAGTAACCAAAAACCGTTTCAACGGTTTACCAGGATGCCACCAGATTCATCAGAAAATATTTAGACGCGATTGCCCTGGTATTACTGTCCCCAGTGTCCCACAAGTCCCACAAAAATTTATATTGACGGCTGATTTGGTATGCCCCCCCAGCTTAAAATAAACCCAAATTTTTCCTTTTTTTAAGTTTCTTTGCCCCTCTATAATTCTCAATATAAATGGCCGGTACCAAACTTTATTTAAAGCGAAAAATCAAGACATTATCCTTAAAATATAATGTCCATAAATTTTTAGGGCCCCTGCCAAACGCTTTTTTGCAAATAGCACATCTGGCCGAATTCAGCCGTTGGCGCGAAAAAAACAGCAACCCTGCTTTTAATGATTTCTTCCTGCCTGAATGGAATTACGATAAACGTTATGCTTTATACGAATTTTTACATTCCTCGGAAAAACTAACCGGCCCGGTAAATTATCTCGAGTTTGGCGTTGCACAGGGCCATTCATTTAAATGGTGGGTTGGGAAAAATCAGGACCCGGCAACACGCTTTTATGGCTTTGATACATTTACCGGACTGCCCGAAGCCTGGGACCAGTTTAAAGCCGGCGACATGACCACTGGTGGTAAAACACCCGACATTGATGATAAGAGAGTAGAATTTTTGAAAGGCCTGTTCTCCGATACACTGCCCGATTTTTTGAAGAGAATTGACCGCACCAAACGCAATATCGTACACCTGGATGCCGACCTTTATTCATCTACCCTGTATGTATTAACCATGCTCGACTCATATCTAAAACCCGGAGACATCATTTTCTTCGACGAGTTTGGTGTTCCAACGCATGAGTTTCTGGCCTTTAGCAATTACACAGCGGCCTACCCCAAAAAATTTGAACTGATAGGCGCCGCAAATAACTACTTCTTTACTGCTTTTAAGGTTCTATAAACCAGCCTTTATAAAGAACGGGCCGGCCATTCAATATTGCTTTAAATTAGCAACCGCAATATGCATTCAAAAAAGGCACTCATCTTTTATGTAGTCCGGTCTACCTTTGTAAAAAAAGATATTGAAATCCTTTCAGCGCAATTCACTGTAGCAGAGTTCGATTTCTTTTCCTCAAAAAAAATTGGCTTCATCATAAGCTTCATTTCCCAAATCATTTTCCTGCTTAAAAACATCTGGACCGCCGATCTGTTGCTGGTTGAGTTTGCAAGCTACCAATCATTCTTCCCGGCCGTGTTTGGCCGTTTGTTTGGCAAGCCCTGCTTAATAGTGGTGGGTGGCACCGAGGCGCATTATTTTCCCGGTATCGGCTATGGCAACTGGCAAAAAAGGGGGTTAAAGAATTTTAGCTCTGCATCACTCAAACTTTGCTCCCATATTGCCCCTAAACATAAATCACTGATGTTCTCCGAATATCATTACGATGAAAATGAGCCTCAGCAACAAGGCATTTACGCCCGCATCCCCAGCTTAAAAACTCCCTACACCGAAATCCCCAACGGCTACGATGCTGCTAAATGGAAATGCATTTCAACAAAAAAGAAGAATACGTTTATAACCGTGGCAAACGGATGGGAATATGGCTTCCAGAAAAGCTTAAAGGGAGTTGACCTCATTTTAAAAGTCGCTCCCTTTTTTCCGGATTGTGAGTTTGCCATTTTAGGGGTCAACGACCCCGCTATTTTCCCCGGCCTCCCGGCAAACGTAAAAACCATACCTGCCGTTAAGAACGATGACCTGGTGGGCATTTTCAGCGCATACCAATTCTACCTTCAGCTTTCAATAGCCGAAGGCTTTCCCAACTCCATATGCGAAGCTATGCTATGCGAGTGTATACCCATCGGTTCAGATGTTTTTTCTATCCCCGAAATAATCGGCGATAGCGGCTTTGTTGTAAAAAAGCGGAATGTAGATGCACTTAAAGAAATTATAAACCAGGCATTGGTGTGTGATAATGCCACGTTAATGAAAAAAGCCCGGGCCCGGATAGCCGATAACTACACCCTTGCACAACGCAATGATAAGCTGTTGCAACTTTGCGAAAAGCTCATACAAAACTGATTAAAAAATAATTTTTGATGTATTTGTTTGCACCGGCTTCACTCCTTCCAGACCGCATTTGTATTCGGCTGTTTTGCCTTGGTTTCCCCTTTAGGGGACGGAAGGGGCGGCTGTTGGAAATGCGACAACATGGTAAACTCCCCGTAGTTTAACTCCGCGCCTCCGTGCGAAATAGTTTTTTCGATATTTGTACCCATGCAGCCTGAAGCACTCTACCAAAACTTCCTCTCCTCTACCGGTGTTACCACCGATACCCGAAGCATTGCCGGAGGCAATATGTTTTTTGCACTAAAAGGCGATAAATTCAACGCCAACAGTTTTGTAGCCGAAGCTTTTGCCAAAGGCGCAAAGTATGTGGTTGCCGATGAACTGCACGATGCCTCCTGGAAAGAAAAATTCGGTGATAACTTATGGATTACCGACGACGCACTTAAAACGTTGCAGGCGCTTGCCGGTTATCACCGCAACCACTTAAAATGTCCCGTTATTGCCATTACAGGCAGCAACGGAAAAACAACTACAAAGGAGTTGGTAGCTGCCGTTCTTTCAAAAAAATATAAAACCTATGCTACTAAAGGCAATTTGAATAACCACATCGGCGTTCCGCTTACATTGCTTTCCATCAAAAACGATGTCGAATTTGCTGTTGTTGAAATGGGTGCCAACCACCAGGGCGAAATTGCCTCTTACTGCCAATACGTGCGCCCGGACTTCGGCTTAATTACCAACGTAGGCATGGCCCACACCGAAGGTTTTGGCGGTTTTGAAGGTGTGGTAAAAGGCAAAACTGAACTTTACAAATACATTGGTGAGCACGGCGGGAAAATATTTGTGAGTGCCGACAACGAATTGCTGATTTCCAAAATTCCTGACCTGAACGATTGTATTACCTATGGCAAAGCAGCAAACGCGTACTGCCATGGCCTGTCAGGTAACAGCACCGACTTTTTATCACTGATAATTGATGCCGACAATAGTCCAATGAGAATACAAACCCAATTGGTAGGCGATTATAATTTCGAAAATGCTATGAGCGCGGTGTGCATCGGCAAATATTTTAAGGTGGACGAGAGCCTGATACAGGAAGCACTGGAAGGTTATATCCCCAGCAATAACCGCTCGCAAAAAATAAGCTTAGGTACAAACACAATCATTCTCGATGCATATAACGCCAACCCAAGTAGTATGAGAGAGGCTTTGAAAAACTTCGCCAAAATTTCCGCAACCAATAAAGTGGTTATTCTTGGCGAAATGATGGAGTTAGGAGATTATGCAAAAGCAGAACACGAAAAAATAGCAGCCCTTGTTAAAGACATGCCCCTCGCAAAGCGGGTTTTTGTAGGCAGCGGGTTTCACTTCCTGGAAAATGAGCCCGGCATTACCTGGTTTTCAAAAACCGATGATTTGAAAACCTGGTTTAAAAACCAACCGTTTGAAAACACAAGCATATTAATAAAAGGCTCCCGTAAAAATGAGCTGGAGAAAATACTGAAAGATTAGCTCCCCATGCTCCAGCTCTCAAATAAACAAGCCCGCCACCTCATGCTTGCCAGCCAGGGGCTTGCGGGTAATTTTTTTGGCAATAAAAAGGAAGGCACTCTTAATGCCATTGAACATTTAGGGTACGTGCAAATTGATACCATATCAGTAGTTGAGCGCGCCCACCACCACACCATCTGGGCCCGGTTAAACGATTACAAAAAAACATACCTCGATGAACTGGTTGAAACAGATAAAACAGTATTTGAATACTGGAGCCACGCCGCTGCATTTTTACCCATGCGCGATTACCGCTTTTCACTATACCGCAAAAACCTGTATGCCACCGGTAAATTAAAATGGTATTTTAATAAGCGCGCCACCAAATTTGTGTACGACCGAATTGTTGCCGAAGGACCTTTACAGTCAAAAGATTTTGAAGAGAAAAAAAAGAAACAGGGTTGGTGGGAATGGAAAGAAAGTAAGCGGGCATTAGAACAACTTTTTATCGAAGGCAAACTGATGATTGCCAAACGCCAGGGTTTTCAAAAGGTATACGATATTACCGAAAGGGTTTTACCCGCCGGTGTTGATACAAAACCGCCATCCGAAAAAGAGTACGCTCAATACCTGGTAACAAAAACAATCCGCGCCAATGGCCTGGTCGCCAATAACGAAATTGGTTACCTGCGCCGCCACGCCAAAACCGCCATCGGCAAAGTGCTAAACGAAATGGAAGAAGAAGGGCTGATTATGTCAGTGAAAATAAAAGGCGATAATGAACCCCTTTACACCACCCAACAAAACCTCGACCTCGCCGCAAGCCAAAAACCTTCCAAAACAGTAAGCATCCTCTCTCCTTTCGATAACTGCGTAATACAAAGAAACCGCCTGAAAAGGATTTTTGATTTTGATTACACTATCGAATGTTACGTACCCGAACCCAAAAGGCAATACGGCTATTTTTGTTTACCCCTCCTGTACGGTGATACCTTCGCCGGCCGCATAGACTGCAAAGCCGAAAGAAGCGAGCAGGTGTTATACATCAAAAATGTTTTCTACGAAAAAATGCCCGATGAAAAACTGAGGGCCGCCCTCGGTAAAGCTTTAAAGAAATTTGCGGTCTTTAATGGATGTAAAGAAGTTAAAATGGCATAACCCGGTATTACTCGGCTGTTCCCTCTGCATTTTTCTCCGTGCGAAAAATGTCTTGGCATTTAGTCCTACACCAGCTTCGTATAAGCCTTCATCCATCTATCCGGCAATTCCTGTTCGCAGGCGCCTTCGTAATCTTCAAAGCTGCATGGCACTAACTGGTTGCGGCCGTATTTTTTCTTGTCACCAAAAGGCAGTTCCATCCACCAGCGTTCTGTTTTTTTGCTCTTCCAGAAAATAAGTTCGTGGTCACTGTCTTCCAGGTGAACGGTAAATTTCAAATGCTCATCCAGCGTTAAAGGATAATCACCTACCCGGTTATAGTAGCCTTCAATAAAATACCATATCATTTGCGCGGCAAGCTGGGTGGTTTGATGGTTGTTATCGTAACCGGGGTTTATTTCATATATCCCAAGCGTGGTAAGTTTATCGCTTAATCCAGCATAGCGGGTAATCTGACAAAGCTCTTCAGCACTAAAACCGTTAGGCGATGCCTGTGCATGCGCCGGTGCATCAGCCTGCCGCACGCACGACATATCAATACTCAAGGCATCAGCATCCCTTAAAATCGGCTCTGTTTGTTCAAGATTAGCACGTATCAAACCCAGGCGGTGGCAATCAAAATTAAGCCCTTCTAACACCTCAACTGCTTTACTGTCGTTCAGGTAGGTCTGGTAACCCACATGGCTGTAATTAAACAGGTAATTAGGCGTATGGGTCAGTATATTCATAATAAACGACGACGAATCAATTTTTTTGCCGGGGCCATCCTGCATATCAATCCGCTCATCCAGCACCACCAGGTTAATCAGGGCATTCAGATTTTTATAACCCAGGTACTGCCCGAAAGTAAGGTCGTGGCTGCCGCCCACAATTACAGGTATCACCTTGTGCATCAGCAGTTCTAAAATAACACCGCTCAGGGCAAAATAAGTATCGCGCGGGGTTTCGCCCTGCTTAATGTTGCCCAGGTCCATTACTTTAAACTCCTTATCAATGGGTGGCATGTAAAGCTTGTAAAGTTCTTTCCTCACCAGGTCAGGTGTTTTCGCCGAGCCGGTATTGTTTACCGAGCCCCGGTCTTCATTCACCCCTATAAAAGCAATATTAAAATCGCTGAGCTCAAGCTCGGTGCCGCTGTAAATAAAAATGTAGTTGCCCATCTGTCCGGGATGGAGCTCGGTATCTTCCAATATGGTTTCCTTATCAACCGGAGTCAGAAATTCGTATATCATAGCCTAAAGTTATCACAAAGCACTTTTGCCCCATTAAATCACAGGCATCTGAAATACACATACTTGTTGTGAGTGAACTTTACCAAGGACGGAATAGATTTTAGAACCAAGAGTCAAGAAGCAAGACTGTAAATATTACCTCGATATTAAAGTCTCCCCTTCGGGGAGATTTAGAGGGGCTTGGCTCAGCTGCTTAAAGCTACTCAACCCGCAATCCAGAAACGCAACATAGTCTTTAGGATTAGGTGTATACCCCGTTGGGTTATTCAAAAGATGCTCATCGGGAGATATCAAAACATAAAAAGGCTGGGTGTTAGCCACAAAGTATTTAGCCTCCATTTCGCTAAACTTATTGCCGATGGTTTTTATCTTTTTATGGCTTGAAAGGTCGCTGATATATTGCTCGCCCTCGGGCAACTCCTTTTTATCATCTACATAAAGCGAAAGCACCACGTATTTATCCGTCAGCCTTTCAGTAACCTCCGGGTCTGTCCATACATTTTCTTCCATTTTGCGGCAGTTAACACAGGCCCATCCCGTAAAGTCAATCATTAGCGGCTTGCCTTCTTTTTTAGCAAGGGCAAGGGCCTTTTCATAATCGTTTTGAATAGGCGTTACAGCCGATTTGGTTTTAAAAATTGAATACGATTTAGGTGGCGGAAAACCGCTGAATAGGTGCAATTCATTACCCGGAATACCATAGGCCGAATAAACCGCAAAGGCAAGCGCCAGCACAACGGCAGTAATACGTAATGGCGATAAATTTTTAACTGGTGTAGTATGTGGCAAATTAAGCCGGCCAATTAAAAACAGGAATAAAATAACCCCGATAATAGCCCAAACACCCAGAAAAATCTCGCGCGGAAAAATACCCCAGTGGCTCACCAAATCTGCATTCGATAAAAACTTGAATGCAAAAATAAGTTCAATAAAGCCCAGCACTTTCTTTATAGTATCCAACCAGCCGCCCGACTTGGGTAGCGACTTCATCATACCCGGAAACAACGCAAAAAAACCGAAAGGCAACGCCAGGCCGGCACCAAAGGCTCCCAATCCAAACACCACATTCAGCTTTCCGTTGGCTGTGGTAAGGGCTCCGGCAAGGAGTGCCCCGACAATAGGGCCCGTGCACGAAAAAGAAACAATGGCCAAAGTAAGGGCCATAAAAAATATACCCACAAAGCCCCCGATGTTCGAAGCCGAATCCGCCTTATTTGCTATAAACGAAGGCAGGCTAATCTCATAAAATCCAAAAAACGAAAAAGCAAAAATGACAAAGATGACAAAGAAAAATACATTCAATACCGCTCCGGTACTCAGCTCATTCAGGGTATCAGATGAAATATCGCAAACCGCAAAAGGCAGCGCCAGCAGCAAATAAATGGCGATAATGCTAAACGCATAAATCAGGGCCTCAAACTTTCCCTTCGATTTGCTTTCGCTCCGTTTGGTAAAAAACGAAACTGTTAACGGAATCATAGGAAACACACAGGGTGTAAGCAACGCTATCAAACCACCAAAAAAGCCCAATGCAATTATGGCCCACAAACTTTTATCAGTAGTTGCAGGGGTACCCGTATTACAATTCCCTATCGGCTTCCCATATTTGTTACTGCCAGCAGTATTTGCAGCTACCGCCGAACCTGCCTTCACCGAATCGCCAGCCATTGATTTTTGAATAGTTGCCTGCACCGTTGAATCAAATGCCTTTTGTGCCATAACAGCTTCCCCACCATCTTTCTGCCCTTCCGTATTATTCAATTCAGATTTACCACCTTTATCAGGCACAATTTTAACCCCCTGGCTGCCAGCTTTTAAATCAAATTCAAAGTCCTTATCATCGGGTGGCAGGCACTTTGAGTCATCGCACACCATAAACTCCAGCGTGCCTTTTAATTTGGTATCCTTCAACACCTTAACGGTTTGTGTGCACACCAGTTCTTCCTCAAAATATTTTAACTGCATGTCAAAAACAGGGTCGTGGCCTTCATGTATTTTAGGCCCGGTTTCAGTTGTTTTACCAATCAGTTGAACATCTTTGTTTTTTGCATCAAAAGTAATTGAAGTGGGCACCGGTCCGTCCTTACCAATATACTGCGAATAGGTATGCCAACCCTTATCTATTTTGGCCGTAAAAGTAAGCTTGTATTCCCCTTTTCCGGTTTGTTCTGCTTTCCAGGTCCAGGTAACGGGGGTAAGTATTTGTGCGCCTGCATTATTAAATGCAAACAGCGCCAGGGCCATCAAAACCGGAAGTAATCCAAAAATCTTCTTCATCCTCTTCATTTAATACTTTGACGAAGTTATAAGAATAACCTTTCAGCAGAAAGAAAAACGCAATCTTTTGAATTCCCCTTGCCCGCAATCCGGACGACTTAACCCTTTCAGGTCTGGCCAAACTTTGGCATATCCACAAAGACCTGAAAGGTTTTTGCATTGGAGGGGATTATTTTGAAACCATCCCTGAGTTTGAGATTACAAGGTAATTATTGTGGTTGGCAGAAGTAACCAAACCGGGGCTGTGCTTAACAAAATTTATAATCCAATAACCCTACCTCAATGCTTATGGCCCAAAGCTTTCCAGGCCTCCAGGTTCCTTTTCATCTGCCTGATGTGCACCGGTACATGCTCTTCGTAAATCCGCAGCCAATCCTCAAATTGCATGATACCATTATCAGAGTGGTCTACCGTAGCTGTTTGCCAGGTATGTTCATCCAGGTTTTTTATCAAATCATACGTCATTTTTCGCAACCATTTAAATAGCTCCAGCGCATCTTCTGTACTCTGCTGATGGTAATTGAGTTTAGACGCCCACTTGTTCTCATCATATCCATACACCCCACTACCCGGCTCGGCAATAAACCTTCTGCAGCGCACATAGCTGTTTACCTCGCTATCAGCAATATGGACAATTATTTCATGCACACTCCATTTTTCAGGGGCGGGCTTCCATTGCCACATCTTTTTAGGAAATTCTTCCAGCGCTTCAAGTAAAATAGCATGCGCCTGCCCGTACGAGTCAATTAGTAAGTTCCGTTCTTCGGTAGTCATAATCATGTATTTTAATTACGATGATAAACGTCCGGCAACCGACAATATTTACTCTAAGGCAAACCAAAAAGTCTCCCCTTCGGGGAGATTTAGAGGGGCTTGGCGGTTTCTATCCGTAAAGCACTGTCATTTCCAAAACCCTGCTTACCAGCGATTCGAAAATGATTTTGCCATCCGTGTTTGATAACTCCTTTTCCGAAGCCCGCTCAGGATGAGGCATCATACCAAATACATTTTTGTTCAAATTGCAGATACCGGCAATGTTATCAATTGAACCGTTCGGATTAGCCTCTTCGTTTATTTCACCGTTTTCATCGCAGTATTTAAACAACACCTGGTCGTTATCATATAACCCCTGAAGGGTGGCAGCGTCACAATAAAACCTTCCGTCGCCATGCGCAATCGGAATTTTCAGTTCAGCATCCATCGGTACTTTGCAGGTAAGCAGGACCTTGTTGGTTTGTGGTTTCAGGTAAATATTCTTGCACTCATATTTCATGCTGTCGTTACGCAATAAGGCGCCTGGTAGCAGGTGGCTTTCGCAAAGTATCTGAAAGCCATTGCAAACACCAAACACCTTACCGCCCGTATTAGCAAACTGGATAACCGATTCCATCACCGGCGAAAAACGGGCAATAGCTCCTGTGCGCAGGTAATCGCCATAGCTGAATCCCCCCGGCAAAATAATGCAGTCATCTTTAGTAAAATCCGAAAGGTCAGTGTCTTTATGCCAAACATAACGTGCCTCGCAGCCCATTACATTCTTCACAACGTGAAACATATCCCTGTCGCAATTTGAGCCCGGGAAAACAACAATTCCAAACTTCATGGTATTATATTTTATGGTTGATTAGTGGCTTACTTTTAAAAAATGTTCAGCACGGGTAAATACTGCCCGGCCAACACCAGCAAAATTAGAATTAAATGCATCACTTCACTCACCCATTTATTTTTTATTTGCATCAATACCATACTAAAAATAATGGCCAGTGGCAGGCTTACCAGCACCCAATGGCTTAAATGGGCGGTTTGCTGCAGGCTAAACGCCAAAATGATTAAAAGCAGCAGCATAATCAGCGAGGTTGAAAACTTGCGCACCTGTATTAGTGAAGAGTATAAAGCACCAGGCAACAGCGCCAGTGCCATAGCTGTTAAAAGCAACAAGGCCGCCAAAAGCATCCAATCCAGTGGCGTTAAAGCCAAACCGCTAAGCCAGGTTTGCCCGTGTATATTGGCAAGCTCAGTAAGCATAACCCCCGTTTTATCAAACCAGAAATACCAGGTAAACATTACGATGTAAGGCGAAATAAAACCCAGCAGAATAATTACCCAATCGCGGTACGAAAATGCGCGCATAGTGCCAACCCCAATGTAGGCAAACAGGATAAACAGGATTGCCGGAAAGTAAAAAAGCGCGGCAACTGCAACCAAAAAGCCAACGTCAAAAACATCCCCAAAAGCCTTTTCCTTTTTTATCAGCGAAAACATACGTTGTGTAGAAAGAATAACAAACGTAAGCGACAATAAAGCGGGCGAAAGAAACAGGCTTTCCTTAAAGAAAGAAGAAACGATAATAAACAGCAGGCCCGCCAGGTAATTTTTCTTTGCCAGTATCTTGTTTTCGTTTACAATGTTGTTTATCAGCAGGGCCTGTATAAAACTGAGAATGGCCGCCAAAAAGGGGCTTAGCCATATATAACTGAGCAGAGGGTTTTTAAGCAAAGCAAAAAACAGGTGGCTCAGCGGCTCCGTATGGGTAAAAACATAACCGGCATCCAAAGGCGCAAAAACAAAACATATTCTGAATACCGCTAAATAAGCAATATAAAATGCTACAACACCTGGATTATTTGATTTAAAGAAACTGAGCAATGCGATGCTGTTTAATAAGTGATTTTTACCAGGCGCAACTGGCCATTTACATAGCTTGGTATAATGGCTTCATTAGGAGCCACCTGCCTGCCGCTTTTGGGCAACAGCATAACATCTTTCTCGTCCTGGTTAAGTATTGCCTTACGTTCGCTTTTGCCATCGCTGGTTAAAGTATACTGATTTAAAATACCAGCGGTTGATATATCGTCCAGGTATAAAAACCTCAGCCTGTCCTTTTCATTAACCGATAAGAACGACGAGTATACCCCGTTATCATCATCGCTGCTTTGCTTTTTTCGCAGCACCGAATGCCATTCCATTTCGGCGTTGGCATTGATAGAAAAAGCAATAATGTCGTTAAACTGATAAATATATGTGGTTCGGAAGTTATTAGAGTACCCCGGCTGAAATCCAACCTGCACAGGCACTTCGCGCGTGTCCTTGATAAAAGACTCGGCCAGTATAAGCGAACCGCCGTCATTACGCAAAACTGACCTGCGGATGGTAAAGGTATACAGCTTGGCTTTATCTTTAGCAGGCCTGCCGGTAAGTTCCTGTATAAAATCAGAGGTAAAAGGCGTATTGCCTGTTTTTATTAAAGCCCCGGTAGCCGGGTTATAACTACTGTATAAAAATCCGTTGGCAACATCCTCTCCGGTTGTATTATCGTTGTAAAACGCATTCATTACCAGGTTACCATTGCGGTTGTCAATATCAAAATAAGGGTCTCCGAAAATTGTGCGGTCGGTGATAATACTATACATCGAAAAGTCCCCGGTACTGCTTATCCTGAAAATATCAAAGGTATTACCCAATGCCTTTTTGTCGGGCCTCAGTATAAAAAAGGTATTGCCGTTATTATCAATCAGTGATTTGGCATCTTCCATTTCATTTTCATTGCGGTTGAAAGGGATGGATTTATTGAACAGGGCATGAAGAGACCGGTCAACCGACAAAAACTTAATGGAGCTTAGGGTATTACCCGTAAAAAACGGGTAATAAATCATCAGGCATGATTGGTCGATTGATGGTTTAAAGCGCAGATTTGATGCTACCAGGTCTTTGCGGTCGTAAAAGGTATCAACAACCAAAGGCTTGCCTATTTCAATAAATTTCGAGTTAACCGGTTGGGCCATCAGCACCGAGTATTTTTTATCCTGCGCCAGGTAAAAAATTACGGCTCCGGTTTTATTGAGCATAATATATTGCAGCGGCCCGGTTTGTCCCTTAAAATCAATGGTGCGGGTACTGGCAAGTTTCATTGATTCGTCAAAAACATCTATAACGTCCTGCTGGCCATAAAGGCGCACCACAATGCCATCGTTATTTTTACCCATTATCCTGAACTTACCTGTTTTTGAAGGCAACTTAAACGCACCGGATATCTGCACCTCTTGCGCAAGGATACAAATTGATACGAAACAGAAAATTATATTCAGCAATATCTTCACTCGGTCAAAGCTATAAAAAAATGACGATGAATAATTGCCTATTGCTTTAAACGCGGGTCAAGCGCATCGGTAAGCCCCTCGCCTATAAGGTTGAAAATAGTAACTGTCACAAAAATTGCTAAACCCGGAAAAACTGCCAACCACCAGGCCGAAACATCTTCCCGTGCCTCGCTTAACAACTTGCCCCAGGTCTGTAATTCTGCCTGCACCCCTATTCCAAGAAAAGACAGGCTCGACTCTACAAGAATAGCACTGGCTATACCAAAAGCAATAGTAATAAGCACCGGTGTTAAAGAGTTAGGCAATGCGTGGCGGAAAATAATTCTCCACTCGCTAAAACCAAGCGATTGTGCGGCTTCAATATATTCCAGGCTTCTTACCCGCAGTAGCTCTGCCCGCACATATTTTGCAATACCGGTCCAGCCGGTTAAGCCAATAATAACCATTACCCAGGTTATTGAAGGTTTTTTTAGCACAGCGACCAGCGACAGAATGAGCAGCAAAATTGGAATAGAGTTAATTACCTCTATAGCCCGCATAATTATTATATCTACCGGCACGGCAATTCTGAAACCGAAATAAGGTATTTTCTTAAAAATAATTGAAAGCACATTAGGTATGGCCATAATTGCCAGGAATAAGAAAATAGAAATAAACCACTGAATAATGTAAGGCATAAAACCTTCAGCCAGGGCATCAGTCATGGCATAAGACCGTACCTGAAAAGCATAAAACCAGGCAAAAAACAAAAACAATATGTTCAAAATTATCCGGCCCCGCGAAACCTGCAACCGCTCATCGCCATAATAGCCTGAAAGGGCACCTAAAAAAATACCAATAATAGAAGAGATAGACATAGATAATACCCCCACCATTAAAGCAATCCGGGTGCCGTGTATCATACCGGCACAAACGTCTCTTCCAATCTGGTCAGTGCCTATCAGGTGTTTCCTTCTGCCCGGTTTAATATCCTGTGCTGCAAAAGGCCCGATAAAAGGGCTGTTCACTATATCAATAGTAGTGGGCGAGTAAGTTATGGGCGGAAAAATTGCCGATTCGTATTCCATATTTACCCAATCAGCCTGGGCAAATTCGGGTTGCCAGTTGGCTAATCCAAAATCGACCGCGATACCCCTGAAAAGCGGAAAATAAGTAGCCCCTTTATATTGGCAGTAGTAAGGTTTTTCGTTGGCAATAAAATCAGCGGCGAACGCAACAACTACCAAAAAGTAAAAAAAGTACAATGACCAAACCGCCACCCGGTTTTTACCGAATTGCCTCTTTACGATGTCCCAATAGCTGACACCTAAATTCTGATTAGCCGACACCTGCTTCTTTTTGCCAAACATTAGGTTACATCTTTTTATTAAATGAAATTCTCGGATCAACCATTACATATAGTATATCCGCCAACAAATTGCCCAACATGGTAAGCAACGCAGAAAACAAAAGTATAGTAAATAACACCGGGTAATCGCGTTGCACCACCGCATCATAACTAACACGGCCCATACCTGGTATGTTAAACATATATTCAATTATTACAGCACCTCCTATCATAGCCGGTAAAAGACTTGAAAAAATAGTAATTATTGGCAATAACGAATTCCTGAATGCATGTTTCCAGAAAACCTTGTTGGGTGGCAGGCCTTTGGCAAAAGCAGTACGGATATAATCCTGGCGGATAACGCTGAGCATGGCGCCACGCATTTGCCGCGACATATAGGCGAATGAGCCGAGTGCAATAGTAAATACCGGTAAAATAAAGTGATACCCGCGGTCAACCACTCTTTCCCAAAACCCAAACTCATCGCCAACCTTTCCTAAACCATAAGGAGGAAAAAGATTCAGTTTATCGCCATAATAATCGCTGGTTAAAAAGGTTATAAGTAAGGTGCCTATCCAAACTACCGGTAAGGAGTAACAGATAAACAGAAAAATGGTATACACCTTATCAAATAAACTATTGCTGCGAATAGCCAGGATAACACCCGATGGAATCGAAATCAGATATTCGAGTATCACAACGATTAAACTTAAAAGTAATGTCCACCTTAATGAATCTCTGATAATAGAAGATACTTGCCGGTCATCTACATAAGAGGTTCCAAAATCAAGCCTGAAAAATCCCCTGGCATGTTTGGTAATGTCAGTATTGGGGCCAAACCAGGGCACATCGCCAAACAGCCAGCGGTGATATTGATTACCGGTTCCATACCAATGTATAGCAGGAATATAGTTGGCCGAAGGCGTTTTTTCCTGCTTTACTTTTTCGTAAGATGTTTTTACATCTGCAAAAATGCCGGTTATTGCCGCCAGCGGCTTGTGGCTAACCTGCTGGCTATCCGTTACAGAGGCATCAACCAAAGCCTGAGTTTGTTTCAGTATATTCTCAATTTCGTTATCATCATAATTGATGTATAATATGTTGCAGTTATCTCTTATAATCTTACGTGCCTCAAAAGAAGCTGGGTCTTCCGGAAGGCTTAAAATTGCCAACTCAAGGTTTCTTACTGCATAATAATAGTGCGATATCAACGGCCAGTTGCCATACATACCTATCAGCCTTGCCAGGCTTTCCCTGTCGGCCTTGCGGGTAATTTTATACAAAGTATCCGGTTCGGCTGATGAGGTTATTGAAAAATAAAAAGCAGGTAGCTGACGCCCATATTTTTCACTCAGATCCAGATATGCTTTTTCGCCTGCCAATTTATCAGATGCCTGCTGGTTTGCACTTTGCATACCCCCTTTCAGCTTTAGTTCCACCGGATCGCCTGGCGCCATCTGCGAAAGCAAAAACGTAATCAGCGAAATAACTATAAATGTAGGAATGAAGTAAAGAAACCGTTTAAGGATGTAAGGGAACATAATTGATTTTTACAGTCCGAATTCCTTATTCAGTTTAAATTCGGTTTCAACAAATCCCGGGCGCGCCAGCGTAGGCTGTGCATCATCAAAACGCTTGTGGATACACATGCGGTTAAGCCGTGAATACAGAAATATATAAGGCTGTGCATCTACTATCATTTGCTGCAATTCCTGTTGCATCTGTTTACGTTTTTCCTTGTCAAGCTCATAACGCAATTTATCAATCAGGGCATCCGATTTAGCATCCCCGAAACCAGTATAATTGCTACCACCGTTGTACGACTTGGTATGCCATATCTGTACAGGGTCATCCTCATAATTGACACCACCCCATCCTAAGCTGCTCATCTCAAAATTATGGTGTTGTAATTCATCACTCATTACTGTAAACTCCTTAACCTGGATATTAATAGCTACGCCTGCTTTTTTACAGCTTTCCTGAAATAAAAGCGCCATTTTTTCGTACAACGGAGCGCCTGCAGGTATCATCAGGTTTATCTCCAGTTTTGTTTTAACCCCATCCAAAACTTTGTCACGTACGCCATCTCCGTCACTATCTACCCATCCTGCCTCGGTTAGCAGTTCCTCTGCCTTTTTAGGATCGTATGCATTTGGCTTCAGGTTATGGTTGCAAATATCTTTATAGGGATTAACCGGGCCGGCTATTTTTACTGCCAGCCCCATGCATAACTTAGCAATGATCTGGTCAACATCAGTCAAATATGCCAGCGCCTTTCTTACCCTTACATCCTTTAGTTTGGGGTTATTCATGTTCATAGGCATATAATTATAACCCAGGTCGGTTGGCTTATAAAAATTATACTTCTGATTCAGTTTGCCATCCTGCGAAAGTTCTATATAATCTTTACCCGACAGAACATAGTGTACATCTAATTTCTCGCCTTTCAGGGCTGATAACGAAGCGTTATAGTCCGGGATAATTTCATAAATTATTTTGTCGGGGTTGGCATCAAAACCCCTCTGCTTGCCTTTGTAGGCATCACCCCACCAATTTGCTTTTTTAACTAGTGTAATTCTTTGATTAGCCTCCCATTTCTCCAGTTTATAAGGTCCACAGCCAACAACCCCCTGAGGGTCCCGGGCAAAATACTCGCCGTTAAAATTGTCGGCAAACTTTACAATATCAGAGTTAGATTTAAAGGCTTTTTCTTTTACCGGGTCGTTCAGGTCTTTGATGCTGAATTTCGCCATCAAACCATTGGGGTCGTAATTATAAGCCGGCAACACGGTTATGCCCGATTGAAGTTCAGAAAGAAAATACTTGTCTTTGGTATAAATCGAATACTTCTTTTTATTGGTTGGGTCAACCACTACATCCTTAATAAATTCAAAATAAGGGCGGCCCTGATCGCAATCAACCTTAGGGTTTTTGTATGCTTTTACGGTAAAAGCTACATCATCGCCGGTAACCGGGGTGCCGTTATCCCACACGGCATCGGGCTTAATTTCATAATCAATTTTTAAGCCGCCTTTATATTCGCCATCTGTTATTTCAGTAACTGTTGGGCGGGCAACGGCAAGCGCAGGTATAATTACACCCATCGAGTCGGGGTTAAGCCCTAACACGCTCATAAAAATGTCATTCGTCACTTCCTGTCCATAGGCATTAGTCAGAGTTACCGGGTTCAGCTTATCAGGGCTTGAATTGATGTGGATGATAACCTCGTTAATACCGGCCCGGGCGCTTTTTACTTTTGCGCCTTTTGCGCCACCGCCGCACGATACCAAAGTAGCTGCTGAAATAACTATGGCAGCAAATGCCAGATGCTTAAAGATTTGTTTACGCATATGTTTTTCAATTTAAAGAGTGGACAAATATAGAAGAATAGTTTGTAACTACTCAGGCGCCAAATTAGCTAAAAGGGAGAGCGATTTAAAAATATCTTGGGGGTTCTTGGTAGTGGTATCAATGATTGATCTAAGAATGGCAAATCTTTGTGCACCACGTTCACTTCTAAATTGACCGGATACTTTGATTTTTACTTTTACATTTCTAATAGCCCGTTCTGAACC
>Ga0182030_10002252_pt1 | contig 40840 bp, 33 predicted proteins | sample 812S3MmetaG_FD_121299 | JGI IMG/M metagenome (GOLD analysis project Ga0182030, IMG submission 121299) | Permafrost microbial communities from Stordalen Mire, Sweden - 812S3M metaG (Illumina Assembly) | ecosystem: Environmental > Terrestrial > Soil > Wetlands > Permafrost | place: Sweden...
TGCATTTTGAGAGCGAGGTTTGTGTGGTGTGTGTTAGTCCTGGGTAAGTTTTATTTTTGGGTAAGGGAGTGAGGATTTGCTGATAGAGAACTCAGGTGGGTGAAGACTGATATGGGGAATGCGGGGGCGATAAGTTTGGGGTTGGAGTCAGCGGAGATTGAGGTCGAGGAGAGTGTGAATGGGTTGGTGAAGGTGGTGAGTTTGATTGTATGTTTATGGTGAGCGAAAGCTGATGATGTCGGGCAGATTGACGAAGCGACGAGAGAAAGTGCTTCGGGGAAGTTCCTCAGTTATGATGGCAAGGAAGCCCAATGGTAATCATCGCCCGGTGCAAAAGTTTGGTTTGCAGCGCAAATAGTATATACTATGTATCAATGTGCCTCCCGAAACTTTCTAGGATACATAGAGGAAATACAACCACAGGGAATGGCGCTAGAAGACTCATCCTGATCTGCCGTCTATCACATAGCCTTTGTTACATGTGCAAATATTTCTAAGACTTCTAGTCCCGGGAGCGAACCAAAACTAGGGAGTATTAAAAAGCATCTTAGACAATAGCCTTGAGCTGTTGACTAGGTGGGGCATATTTTGGCTTCAGCCACTTGGCAAATAACACATCATAAAAATTCAAAATAGGAGGCGTTATAAATAGACAAGAATTGAAAACACTCGACTTCCAAGACCGCCGGGCCATATAAACCCAGCGTTCAAATATTGTTGTAATCCCTCAAATATGGTATTTTACTCCACAAAACCATGAAATGCCCTCCCAATGCTAATGCCTCTCATCCCAAAACGCCCACCATGCCTAACCCAAAATTTACAATCCCCTACCCTTATGACCCTTAATCCTACCATCCCTCACAATACCAATACTAACGCCTTCCTCGCCCGTCATCCAGCCAGGCATCCTCTCTCCATCAATCACACCCTCTTCAACCAACTCCCTGATACCAGCAAAAATATGCTTCCCCTCAAACGTAACCCTAATATCTGGTCTCCACTCTTCGCCTTCCTCGATATTATCTTCCGTTCTCTCAAACTCCAAACTAATCGTCGACCTCCTGCCCCTCCGCTTCTTTGGCCCCGCCTCCACTGGCTCCTCTCCAGCAATCTCCCCAAAAAGAGGCGCTTCCGCTAACGCCGCCGGAAATGGGTCTTCAAGACGGATATCAAGACGCTCAATCCCCTTTCCATCATTTGGTTTCGCGGAATGGCCAAATCTGCCTTGAGCTAACGATTTTCTCCGCTTCACGACTTTCTTATCGTCTTCCCTTTTCCGCTTCATGCCCATCGGTTGCTTGCCCTTATCCGCTTCGTCTTCCTCAACTGTTGGGTCTGGGCTCGGTAATTGCTTATTGATATTCAAAGGATTGTCTCTTTCCTTATCCTCGTCCGCGTAAACACCCCATCCACCACCCGCAGCATTCGTCCTCCCACCGCCGCGCTTCTCACATAATGCATTCAGATTCCTGGCACTGAAACTCGTGCTCTCCAGTTTATACCTCTCTCTCGGTCGCGAGAACGCTTTTGGTATGCCATCCAATGTTAATTTTCGTAAACTTCTGTTATCTGAAGTGCTTCCCTGGTTTGAGGCAGTGGATGATGTGGTAGTTGTGAGCGAGACGTATACGAACGGTGATGCATCCGGGAATGCTACATAAAACGTCCTACTTGCATCGAACATCGCGCTTCGTTTCCCAGTCGGTTGTAAAGCAAGAGACGTATTGTATGGCGAATCTACAATGTATATCCTCAAAATCAACAATGGAAGACTCGCATGTCGATCTAGGTTATAATGCGCCTTAACATCTGGCAACATCTCCCTCTGCAAATTCTGCAGAAACGTAGCAGGATGAAATCGCGGTATCGAGGTCTTTTCCAGCGTCGTTGTATCATCGGAGGAGAGGCGTACGATCTTTAAGGCAGTCCATTTTTGGGATGAGGGGTGGTCGTAGAGGTATTGCATGTCCGCCATAGCAAGTTGATACAATGAAATCCCATCTCTCCAGTCCCCTTCCACTATCCGATCAACTACATCCCGTTTACTGCCTTTGCGCGCCTGCAGCTCTGTATAGATTTCCCGCAGTTCGTCGAGGGAGGACGCTGGTTGGTAAATGTCTGTATCATCATCGTCGTCGCCCTCTTGTGCTAGATACGGGGCAGCATTGTCTTGATTCCGATCATCGAGCCAATCGAGGACGAGGGAGAGGAGTGATGGGCGGGAGAGTCGTTGTAGGGTTTTGGTGACTGCGGGGTGGGTTGAGGGGATTGTTTGGGAGGAAGAGAGAGCGGCAGTTGTTGGAATAGAAATCGACATTATGGATATCTCCAGATTCATTTATGATTTCATAATTCGTAAAATAATCATTGCCGGTCGTAAATTGGAGTTGGCGCAAGCTGTTGATGTAGTCGCGGGTAAAACGCGTCGCGAAGTCGAGTTCAAATGCAGTGCCGCTTTAGAATTAAAATACGTCAAGTTCTCAAGATTTCCTAAGCGGCACTGGCGTCATCAGTAACAGTCGCAAGGTCCTTTCACATCAGTATATTGGACGACAGTGGTTTGGGACGAAATTTGTGAATATGCTTTTCGCTCAGGTTACAGTCAATGAAACTTTTTTACGCCTAGAAAATGGCTTCTTATCTACAGAAAAAGGGCAAGATGCTTCGAGATCTTGGTAGGTACCCATTGCCCCGCCCTGTAATAATGATTGGGATCATTCTTTGTATTAAAGGTCACACCCACGACTTTACGAGGAATCTATAGTCCATCTTCGAAAATTTGATTTTGGGCCTGCCACTTTTACTGAGGTGAATTCCTTTCAAATGTTGATTGCAGAGGCTATTCACTTGAAACAAGGAATTGGAAACCAAGTGAGTCCATTCTAAACTTGAGATCATGCATCCCGCTATCCTGAATGTATCAGAATATTTGGCACATTCACGCTTATTGTAGCAGGATATTTATTACAATCAAATTCATTGTTATAAGGTATTTGATACATTGAAATTCGTTGTGTCAGATTCCTCAACACATTCAGAGCCCAGCTATCCTCATTGTCTTACACTATTTGATACATTGAAAATGCTGTTCGGGTGATAAATCTGGTTGTGCTACTCTATCTCTTTGAAAGTCTCAGGATCCAAGATACTTTCTCTGAAGAGTCCAAAGTATTCCTCCAGCAGCGGAACCCAATACTCGATAATATCTTCTCCGCATCCACCAATCAACAAGGTATGAAACTCTCGGAGCCACTTGCAGTCCACTAGCTCCTTTTTCAGGTATATTCTCCAGGGCTTAGTGAGATCTCCAGGATGCAGACACTCTCCAGTTAAATCTCTCTGTTCCCCAGGTGCATTCATTGTTATCGCCGAGGTAGTTTGTCTGCTTGGATTTGAACGGGGAAACGAAGTGTCGTCTCTATTTCGTTTCTTTGGGAGATGCCGCTCTCCAAATGCATCAAGGGGCTTCTGAGGGGCAAATTTATTGGCTAGCTTGCGAGATGCATCTTTTGGTATTAAAGAGGGAGCTTCTCTACCAGAATTTGTAGCTGATAGCAAACCCTTTTCAGGTTCCAAGACTGTAGGTCGTTGGCGCTTCTTCCGAGCTGTGTCGACTCTCCTAATTTCTGCAAAGACAGAACAAACCAGCTCCTTCATCATCCCCAGAAATTTTCTCCTCTCGGCATCGCATTGCCCAGATCCATCATAAGACCAAGTTGCATCTTTCCACTTCTTAGCGTCCTGTGATGGTATCGCACAAGCGTCCCACATCATTTCATCCTTGACAGCGGGCTCGAAATGACTTCGCTGAATTATACCTATGATCCACCCATCGATTAGAGCAATAAAAATAGCCTTGAGATCCCGAAATCTCTTTGCGTTTTTATGGTAAGCGATCTCTACGGGAGATGCTTCTGGTGGAGGATCTACTGGGAAATTACTACCCAGAGGAAGGGGCTCAATGATAAATGGGTTAGGGGTTACAGGACGCTGAAGCGCATCTTGAACCTCAGTTCTAGCTTGCTTCGAAGAAGCTCCGGCTACTTGTGAGGGCAAAACTGCATGTACCCATGGTAGATGCCCCGTTATTGGCTTTCGATCCGTTGGACTCTGTGAGCGAGCCATCCTCGGCCAGCTCGAAGTTTCCAACAAGAATCGGCACGATCTGTGAAAAAGGGTTTTCTTACGAGAACTTTATTTTGAATTAATAGATCTAAATAATGATTATGCCGCTAAATGTTCCGTGGTTCACAAATTCCAACACTTTATGGCCTCTGGTTCGCACGAAAAGGAAAGCGCGCCAGCATACTTTTTGTGGTTCACATTCCATCACTCTTTAGACTCATCTCCACTCACTTCATCCAATTTTTGCTGGCCTTTGTCTTAATTTTCAAAATTCGGAAGAGAATATAGTCGTCGATGACCCTCTCCCAACCAAACCCCCTTCATCCAGAAGTCCAAACCCATCACAGGAACAAACCCCAAGCCTCAAAAACTTCAGCCCGAATATCAATCGATCTAAATCTTTAGTGGCCACTCGAGAAACCCATCGTTATCACTACCGAACAATTTGGATTGCGCCCGTCCTGGTGCTTATTACCGGCCAAAGTAATTCGATTCGGAATTTTGGATTAGGCGGTTTGGGGAATCGGTCATTTTTGTGTATGCAGGACCATTCAACATAAAGCAAGCACTGTGTTTGCTATCCATCGTATTTGTTACGGAGATCGTGCTTATTTGGGGAGTTGGATTAGTGGGGGAGGGAGTGGGCGGCGAGGTGTGAAGTATGAAGGAAGATGCAAAATTCAGTGGTAGATTTCAACTATTGAATTCTTGAATTCTTGAAAGCACATTGGTGTAATTTTCTTTAGGAACGTACAATGCATTTGGGGTATAATTTTATACTTTTATCAAATCCCAAATAATGTCTAATTTTATCCGGAACCCCAATCCTCAACTCTGTGAAAGTAAAGTCCAGATGATGAGCCATCTAGCAGATCACCTTATCAGTCTCTAAGAATCAATCCCACTATCTCTTCTCCCACCCTATGCATCTGCTCAATCCGCTACCTACCCGCAATTGACAGTCGTCTAATCCGTCTCTCCAAAATCCGAAGATTTGTTTCCCAGCCTTCCACATCCCGCCGTCGAGCTTCTGCCTCCTCACGCTGCCGAGTCTCTTCCTCCCGCTGCCGCCGTAGTTCCTCCTCTCTCAGCCAGGGCTCTACGAGGCACCGTCTAGCTTCTGCAGCTGCTCTGGCACCCACCTGTGTCCATATCTGCCTTAATTCTGGGTTTTCCATTGCTGTTTCTATTTCATCTTCTTCGTCACTGTCCTGATATTCCATGAATGCAATCTCCTGAACAAATCCCCTATCTGGAAAATGAGAATATGTGTCTGATTCCGCGTCCGACTGACCTGGACTCTGGGAACGATGTGCGCCTACGATACGTTGTAGGTCAAAATCAATTGACTGCATGGTGGTGTTGTTACCCATGCCAGGAAGGTCTTGTCGGCGTGGAGAAGTCTGGCGTTCATGGAACCATTGTGGTGGATCATCCCGAATGCGGCGAATTGCTTCTGTAGGGTTTGGCATTGGTAATGGCATCTCTCGTGTCGAGTATAGTGGAATTCCAGCAGATGAGAACTGAGAAGGGGTGGGTGATTCGTGATTGCCAACGTCGAAAGACTGGGTATTGCTAGATGATGATTCAGGGTGCGCTCCCTGAGCTGGGAGGCGTCTTGCTTCTTCAATATCGAATGATAGTAGTCTATGCGAAGCAGGAACTAGAGTGTATGGTGAACCCCGAGCAAAAGTATATCTCTGTGGCCGCTGCCTAGCATCAGCTAGATTTGAGGCCCCTGTAGGTGATAGTGAAGACCCTTCACCCTGGTCTGCCTGCACCTGGCGATCCATTAATTCGTCTGCTCTTCTGTTATTGGCTTGCGGAAAGGCACTCACGCTATCTAAAATTTGAGCAAATTCATGGATAGTAAGATTATCAGAATAGAGGAAATGGCCCCTGAGGCGTCCGAACAACATGTCGCCCCTCTGATGCTGGAAATGTTCAGAGCCAATTAAAAAACGATCCGTGAACCCGCTAGCGGTTTGTGGCAGGGAGTATCTGACGAATTCTCCTAGCATGAAATCCCTATGTATATGCTGGCTGTCATTCCCAGATGTTTGTGGGTGTAAAAGAGGGGGGGTTGTGCCTGCCATCTTGACCTCAATGATTGTATAGATTGAGAAAGGGTTGCAGAAGGGTGTAATAATGCTCAAGGTATTAAATGCTGCCAGAAATTATGAAATAAACTGAATAACTAATATGAAATTTTTGATGAGGACCTAATATAACGCGCCTGTAAAGTCGTTCTGTTGGATGGCACAGATGTGCCGCTTTGAACCATGGATATACTCTGTGGAGGACCTAATGGAGAGAGCACCTGTCCTACAGCGGCACGTTCAATCTGGATCTGGGCCATCTTCCAAACACTTGTGGAGGAGCCGTGGTGACTAAATTGTTTCCAAACGGCTATGGACAATGAGAAGAAAATTCCATAATAGAAGTAACCAGTATCATTTCATAATAAATTCTCTATGGTCAAGATTCCACTTGCTTCAAATCAAGCATAAAAATAATTTCAACCAAGGTTATGGTCTAGTTCCAATATTTCTGTGATTGTACGAATATGGGTGACTTCACAGGTGCCTTTGCGAGCCGACCCGTAGGATATGAACACTGGTTCATCCCCTCGATATGGTTTGATTAGGAGAATGGAACACAGCATCATGATAACATTACTCGTGTGAGTTCAACATTCCCAGGGCTCTAGAGAGAGGTGGCATGCTTGATAGGCGTGACCAAGCCATGATGAACACTGGTTCATACCGTCTTTGAAGATTAAGATGAAAAGAAAAGAAGAAGAAGAAAAAAAGGGGGGAGGGAAGAAGCGGACCTTGCTGCTCTCATGATATCGGCTTGTAGCCATCGAATGTCCCCAACTTCATAACATAAACTTACCAAGCTAACAATCCACGCTCTAGAAAAAGAGGAACAGCCCAACCTTATATTTATGCCGTTTTCGGCCTGACATTCTTCCCCTCCGCCACTAAGCCTCGGCCGGTCTGTGCCCTCGCAATCTTATCGCTTTCCCATCCCTGTTTTTCTCTATGCGAATTGCCCCGCATCGCCATCAACAATTAATTTCTCAATCTCCTCCTCAACACCTTCGCACACGATAACCTCTTTAAAAATGTCCATACTCGCACCCCCCTCCCCACATACCATCCGCCTCGTCCCTCTCTCAGATTTCAAACCTCCAGCCAGCTCCCGCGCCTGGGCCTCAATCCCAAACCCCGACTCCATCCCCTTAATCGCAACCGCAACAAGCGATAAGACAGTCCGCGTGTACTCGCTCAAGAACTTCACTTTACATTCTCTAGTCGAAGGCGGACATAAAAGATCTATACGTCATGTAGCGTGGAAGCCGATGCCGAATAAAGGGGTTGCGGATAGGGAGATGATGCTTGTGAGTGGGAGTTTTGATCATACGATTGGACTGTGGCGGCGGAGGGAGAATATGGGTCCTACTGAGACATTGGAGAGAGAGATCAAGAATGGTGGAGAATTGATTGACTTATCGGATGACGAGGAAGATAAGGATGAGGCGGAGGATTGGGAGTTTTCTCTTATTCTGGAAGGACATGAGAGTGAGGTCAAGAATGTGGCTTGGTCTCCGAGCAGTCAATATTTGGCCACTTGCAGCCGCGACAAATCGATTTGGATCTGGGAGGATGTGGGTGAGGAGGGCGATGATGAGTGGGAGACCATTGCTGTATTGCAAGAGCATACCGCGGATGTGAAATGCATTGCATGGAGGGAGAATGATGGAAACGGCGAAGTGTTGGCAAGTGGTAGCTATGATGACACAGTTCGTATCTGGCGAGAAGTGGAAGACGGAGAATGGGGCAGTGTAGCGGAATTGGAGGGACATAAAGGTACGGTTTGGGCATTGGAGTGGGAGCCACGGGTTAGTCAAGAGAAATTTGATCCGGAGAGGGAGTTCGAGATGGATGGCGATGCGGATGCAGAGGGGTTTGAGGACAGTCCGTTGCCAACTAAAAGGTTGCTGTCCTGTTCGCATGACTGCACCATTCGTATCTGGTCACTTACGCCGGCACCTCCCCCACAAAACCGCCCGTCCTATCTCAACTCAGGCATACCAAGTACCATGCGGCCTGCGCCCGCGGAGGAGACATGGACCTGCACAGCTACCTTGCCGAAAGTCCACGACCTTCCTATCTACTCCATAAGCTGGAGCCCCAAGACAGGCCGCGTAGTCTCCACTGGCGCCGACTCTAAAGTAGCTATCTATGAAGAGCGCACCAAAGGCCGCTCCAGCGTTGGCGGCGAAATCGAGCACGAATGGGTAGTTCTTGGCGTTCTCGAAGGTGGTCACGGTCCCTATGAGATCAACCACGTTACATGGTGTACGCGCTACGATCCAGGAAAGAATTATGAGGGCGAAGAAATGGTTATTACGACTGGTGATGATGGGGCTGTGAGGGCGTGGACTATGGAGATGATTATGCCGGTGCCGGCAAAGAACGTTATTCCTGCGGGCAGGGTTAGGGCTATGACTTTGGAGGATAAGGTTGAGGCTATTATGGCGGGGAAGTCTTTGGCTTGAGGAGTGTGGAAGGATGTGATGGAGATGATGAGATGTATGATAAAAGTTCTGCATGACTGGTACATACTGCAAGCATAGCGATCGGCGCACAGATATAGGTTTCGTATAGTATAGACAAAGATAGGATATGCAGTATTTGCATGCTTTCATCAATAAAAAACCCCATCCTCAAGATCTAATTTAGTCTTCGCCCATTTCACCTTGCCATTCATAACTCAGCTACTGTCCTCTAGTTGCGCATAGTAAAGTGTGTCTATCTATGGGTACATCATCCTGAGTGTGTGACTTTCTTTAGCATTTTGAGAGAATTGGACTTTCAAGTTTGATAGGAGTGAATAATTGGTTTCAAGAAATGCTTTGTGGCATAGCGCATCCCTTCAGATGTGCAACAAGAATCTCTACTCCAGAGGTTTTGTGCATATCGCATTCCCCTCAATATGCAACAAACCCACAATCTTGTTGCACATCGCATGTGGACATCCTAAGCTCTATCAAAATGCCTCAATGTTTCATGTACACTCTGACATTTACCATAAAACAACCACTGTCACAATCAAAACCATCATTATCATTTACCCATCAACAGTCATATATACACATCATCAACTTCAAAAGATCCCAGTAATATGCAAATTCGTTCAGATTCAGCAATAGAAAAAATATATACTCTTTAGGTAAGGTCTGTACTATTTACTAAGAAGCTTGTTCAAGTCCGTTCTTGTCTCTGACTCCTGAAATAAAGCAGTATCTGACTTTATATAGGTGCGATATGCGACAAAACTGTAAAAAGAACAAAATTTGTTGCATATCACAGAGTGTGAGATGTACAATATGATTAGAATTTGAAGACATTTCTGAAGGAGCTCTTGTCGTCAACTTGCTTTGTTGCCGATATGTCCTTCCATCCATGCCCGCAGCTCAACCCCTCAAGACTTTCAAAGAGGGCTAAAAGCGCTAGTTGTGTAAAATTACAGTATCAATTTTCTATACACTATATTTTATCCTGCTGCCTTGAGTATCACACATGCTCCTCTTCATAAAGCCTTGGCAATGCATCATTCTTTGTCTCTGCTGCCTTGAGTATTATGCATACACCTCTCCACAATTTTCTTACCCTAGCTTCTTAGTTTATAGACTCATATTCTGCTGCCTAGAAGCATGACGAATTTCTCCACACCTTATACCTATCTTAAGTCTGCTTGCTGCTTTATGGATGAGAAATTCCCAGTCATTCTCCCAAGTGGGGCAGATGCTGAACCACCCTTCCAAACATCCCTCAACCTTGTCTGCAAGTCCCACCGTGCATGCGATACAATGTCCCCGCTTTGAGAAAGAGGAGCTTGACAAGGCGCTTGATCAAGAGAGCGGGCGATTCGTTTAAAGTTAGTGACTCACCACAAGAATTTCCTCTATTCTAGGCGTTGGTATAAGAACTTCGAAGAGAGGCATCGTAGTCAAGCCTAAGAATGATATTTGATGACCTTGCAATACAGGCTCCCTACTGGTGATATTACAGTCGCCAATGATCTAATAATATATTCTAATACAAATCCCCTCTTGGTTTATTTTCACTGTCTACTGCACAGAGAGTGAGACTTAAATTTGTCTGATCTTGATGAAGTTTACGTATTACTGTCATCCCACTCTCTGTTGTCAATTTTATCACTATTAGAAAGATGCAGATTAGTACTCATGCAAATCTAATCTTACCTGCCCCGCTTCGTTTTTTGTTCTCCTTTTCAGCCTACCGAGACTTGATTTAATGCTGTAGGGTCACTGCTTCTATCGTTCTAGTGCTGAAAGTGGATTCGTTGCAAGGTTGACGAGAAAGAAATGTAACGATATCAGAAGACTTTTATAGCCCGCCCATAGCGCATCACGCCTCGGGTTAGTGAATGTCTACTTTTAAACCCTGGGGTAATCTTACGTTATTGTGGATAATTAATTATTTAAGTCTGATTTGAGAATTTGTATATTGAAAATGATACGACCTCATAGGAGGATTGGATGGTAGGAGGGGGTAGCAAGATACTCTAACTTGCTGATATTCGAGCTTTATATCTTCTGCTTTCTATTTCTAAGAGATCACCCACTTTCTACACTATATATTTCGACCGACACCCATCTTCAGGGATTAAATTTGCGTTGAAGGAAGGACGAACCTGTGAGGAGATGAGATACAGGTCTGAAGGCGTCCGAACAGGCCACGATTATTGAAAACTCTATGATATCCTCAATCATAAATTGAATATCCGATGAGGTCAGAGACAGATATTTCAACAATGGAAAATCGCTGTCACTGCATCCTCTGCTATCAAATCTAACATTCAAGATTCATATCATCGTATACAGTACTAGGCCAGCTATATCAGCCGAAATCCAAAATCACCAAAAACAAGCATTTTGTCCCCTTTTCACATTCAGCGTTATTTTATTAACTTACCAGGTGGTAACATAATGATTTGATCGCTAAATAGACACGAAGCAGAGCTTTTTTCTTTCCTCTTTTGGCTAGATTATATTTAGGGCCGTGAATTTATCAAAGTGGCGCATACTAAGCAAAACCTACTAGAAAAGTCAGACTCTAATCCCATCCTCACCTCAAGAATGTACGCGCGCCGCTTATCGCGGCCTGGTCACGTGATTTAGCCGAAATCGAAAGTCGAAGTTGTATAAGATGAGCGGAGCAAAATTACCATAAAGAGGCCCTTAGATGCATTCTAGAGATGCCTAGTTGATGATAAAGATCGAAGCAGATTAAGCGCACATTAAAGCTTAATATTATGTCAACGTAGAGTAGAAAATTAAGCAAATGTCGTAGATTACTCCCTCGCCGACGCCGATGTACGAAGCTTTTGTAAGGTCGGTGACACGATTTCTCATGTGCTGCAATATGATGTCGTCTATAACTTCAATAGAGGCTTGCGTGAAGAAGCGGAAAAGGGTAGATATGATTGAAATTTGTCATAACACAGTACGCTACTATTTTGTCGGGTCAAACCCGCTGTTTGCTTATGGGCTAGCACAGCTTGGATAATCCTCGGTTTGATAAAATAGGTAAGCGCAGCCGATAATATTTGGTGTAGAATTGATATATGTTTATTAATATTATTAAGGGAACTTTTTGCAAAATTTGGGAGGATGGCCGAGTGGTTATGGCGTGTGGTACGTTGTTTGTCTATGCAGTCCCAACATTCTCCGAACTAACATTACCACCAGGCTCAAGATACGAACTCGTATTTTTCTGATTTAAACATCAGTGTGCTTTCTCATAGGTATGATAATGCTTGAAAAATCAGCTTTGGCTATTATTAACTGTTGTCAAAGGGAAACCTGCAGGGGTTCGAATCCCCTTCCTCTCAACAAACTTTTTTTTTCTATTCCTTCGCTTAGCGATACTTTGGGGAAAACGTCCCTCGCGCATATATTGTTATAATTCTAGGAAGCAGGCGAAGATTAACATGTGCATGAAAGCTAGTAGGTTACCCTCATTAGGATCTAGGACCTGCTCAGGGACTGCTTAAGTTACTCATACAGCTCAGGTGAGCTGACTGGGCTGAAGGTTGTTAGTGCCTGAGTAGAAAGCGGCCATGCTTCAAAGATTAAAGAATTCAAGTTCAACTACCAATGAAAATTTCCCTTATTTTTTTTGCTTGTTTTGTATGTAAAACTAGAATTTTTTAATACAATTTTTATAAATACCTACGCATCACAGTTATTTTATTTTCAAATTCTGAATTGACAGATCAATTAAATTTAGAAAGCTAAAGAAATTCTACATAGGAGTTTGCCAGATATAAGTGGTTGGGCACTGCACCCATTTTCTCGTTTTAGCTGCCCCACTATGAGCTTTTTCTCTGTGTATTTAAATACACAGTATTGAAATGGTAATAACACATATTTACTGCTTAAGAACTTCCACTCCTGAGAGGTTTATTATACAACTTCTCGTGGTAGTTGAAGAATAAAAAGCGGGAGAGGTTTTTATATTCCTCTGAACATCATCTGTTCGAATTCCCCCTGGGGTATCCTTACCTCTTTCATTTTTATACAGCGCAGAAGATTAGATCTGGGAATGTGGGCTATAGGAATAATTGAACCATGTTAGAATTAATCTTCTTCTAAAATAAGGAGCGTGTGGAGGGGGTGTCCAGCACGATAGGGGAGTATATGAGGGATATATCAGAGGATTAAAATTCTTTTAATACAATTTTTCGGAAATTCTAGAGACGGGAGTGGTATGTATAAATTACTACTAAATCCTACGCTATAGCCAGTCAAATCCTAATGATTCGGCACTGGTTATGATTTAATGGAATGAGCAAGACATGATTCTGAGAAGACAAAAGATCTCCAGTATCATCGTCTCTCTCATCCCCTCAGTCCATTTTTCAGAAGAACTACGGAAATAGGAAGTCTATAGGTAGAAACTTAATGAGTTGTCGCTGTTATTGTGCTCTCAGTTGTCAAGTGAAGCTCTCAAAGGAAGACGTATATCGTTCAGTAAGCTATCTCATAATTCATGTATCTTGTCCTCGAGGCTTTTTTAACTTGTTGGGGCTTGCGATGACTTGAGTTCTAGACGTTAGGTGAGGCTTTTACAACCCATTCGTTGTTGACTGGTATTCCGGCGTGTTTAAGGAGAAAGGAGTGGGAAAGCATGAGGGGGGTTTTTATACCCTCCCGCAGGTCTGTTGCGATGAATCCTTTGGGAAAGGTTTCAAGATAGAGCGTCAGAGCGTTAGGTGAGAATGGGGGAAGCATAATCAGAAACTCGTCTCATTTTCTCCTGGGAGATTCTTCCCAATAGCATACATTACGAATCGATCACTAGGTACAACTTATTTAAATTCCAAAAGAACTGAATCAAGACACAAGGGCGCAAGATAGCACTCAGAGAGGATGACCTTGTTTATTAGAATCTTTATCATACCTACAATTCATGAATCAAATCACTCACGAGAAGGAACATAGAGGATAAATTACCCACAGAATGTCGTTGTCATTGCATTCTCTGCTGTTAAACCCATCTCCTGATCTTGATATCCTTTGAAACCTCGCAATTTCTTACTTAACAGGCTTGAACTTTCGACTCCCAGATTTTGAATGGGAAGCAGCTACAGGTACAGATGTTCTGCGAAACCGCCGCATTTTTCTCTCTGCCATTCTGCTGGTTTCTCCTAATTGAGTCAAATCGGACCAGAGGAGGCTTTTATATTGTTCCTAGCTGCAAATTTGACCTTTCGCTGCCCTTCAATTTTTCAGGATCACTAATGAAGACATTTAATTTTAGCATTTTAGTTTTGCGGTTACTGAAATTTCAGTAGATACTTCTTCATTCAATAAAAGTTTGGGGGGGATGGTAGTGTAGTATCTCTGGCTTTTGAGACAAGCAGAAAAGTTAGAGGTGAATGGATCTTTGGAGATTTCAAGCTTCCACAGTATAAATTGCCTCTAAATCTCTCCTCCAGCTGATCAACTGCGGGACGAAATGACAACAGAGTCGTATGGGGATCGAGATGGGACTCTGTGAATGTCTCAATATCGGGTATCTTGCTGTCAAATACAGCTTCAATGCGGCAGATGAAGCGAGATGTATTTCCATATTCTACCTAGCCCGCGTTGATTCTCTTTGTATATCGAAACACCAAGACCTAAGGATCTGTAACAATCTTAGTGCTGACATTTCCAAGCCTCTTCAAAACGGGGCTTGGCTTATTTGGCCATTATGAAGAGGAAAGAAGAAACAGAAATGAACACTGTTTTATATTCTCTCAAAAATTAATCCAGTCATCCCGGTGAATCCTCACGAAATATATTATGTACTTCGTCCCCTTACCTTGAGCTTTCTCATGAAGACATTTAACCTGGGAATCAGTTCACAGTATCTCTTCATCAAAGTAGGGAAGTTGAATTGCTACCGAACGTCGGCCTGTCTTTAAATTTCCACTTACGATATTAAACCTTACTTTCCGTGGAGAGAAGATCTTGCAGTATATATTGCACCTCAATTTCATACACAGCTGAAAATATTTCTTTGATGACCATGCTCAACAAGCCAGGAAGCGAGACAGGATTTTGAGAAATCGGAGTAGTCCCGGTTAGTCTGATTTCTGATCTATCATCGCATACACAGATCAAGAAACGCAGGAACAGAAAGTAGTCTGAATTATGAACCATTTAGTGTCTTGTTTCTGTTATTGCAATTCTCGCTATCAAATCCATCTTTTAAGAATTAGACTAAATAAGATGTATTTCGAATTTTAAATTCCCTGCTCTTATCCTTCTTTTCTCCCCTTCGAGGCTTTTTCAGACAGGCGACTTTTCTAGGGTATGATGATTATAGGTGGGTGGTTTAATTTGTGGGTGGCCCACGGGCACCCATAAAACGGCCTAACTCTTTCTAAATATCCCTAGAAAGTATCTACCAGTCATCCCTTCGAGTCTGAGGAGGAAATGGAGGAGTGCATCTTCATCGATATTTCTATATCTTCTTGGAAGGCCCAGCTCGTTGTGTCAAGAATTAGAGCTCTGACTTAATATCATATACGTACTCGGATATTTGAATGCAGTAACATTCGAGATGCATACTTTGTCTCCCGTAAGAGAAATGCCAAGATTCGCTGAGTATAAATCATACCTAAATACATAAAATAGTTGGTCAACTACCGAAACCATTGAAGAATCATTAGAACAGAATCCCTCTAAGTCCTATCACCAGCCTCTCCAAGTCGTGTCGCTTTCCCAAGTATGGGTTACGTCTTTGAAATGGCATCAAAAATTTTTGAGTATGGAGAGTATTCAAGGCTAGTAGATAGCTCATTGCTATCGGTAGAAGTGTTGTTGTCATTATAATTTCCGCTGTCAAGTCATGATTTGAAACTAGAGACAAATATCAAATAAACCAATAATTGAAAGAAAATGGGAGAGGCAGTCATTTGGGGAGTGAGGCGCTGGGCTGTTTGAGGCATTGTGAAGTTATTATTGGACTTTTCGCTGTCAAACTATCAACTGGAAGTATTGTGCGCACATATATGTTCACCATGAGAAACTCTCCCCTTTGTGACCAGTCCTCATGGCATTGAGAATACTAAATCGAGATATTCTAGCAACTCAGAAATTATGATTAGTGGTATCGATTTTCTGGAAATATGGAGCAGAGTATAAATTAAGATTTGCACATGGGATTCAGGAATAGGAACGCGGATGGCAACGGAAGCATGTATAATGCAGCCTAATAAGGTATGTTTTTATACTTCCTGAGCAGTGTTTTGTCTGGATGAGCAGAAGATATAGAGGTCACGTAGAGAAGGGAAGAAATCGAAATAGAGTGTTTGAGGATTATTAATATGAAGGGGAGTTATCATTGTCATTTCTATTCCCACTGTCGTTACCAACTAAATCCAGCTCATGCAGATCAAAGTCCATTTACATTTCTATCTTCAACCTGAACCATCCTCTCCGCATCGCACTCTGAGTCTCAAAATACTCAAAGCATTAAATTGCTGGCATCGCAGCTTCATTCCATCCTGTTCAGAAAGTGAGTTCTGACCTAGATCTTGCAGTACTGAAGAGGGAACGAGGAGTCTTTCATATCCCCTTGCAAACACCTTCTTGATAAATAAAGTATCACAGTTCGGATCGAGCTAGAATTGCTTAATTTTGATTTGCGGTTGCTGGGGTATTAGATAGAGGCAGGGTCGTCAAAACTTGTACGTATGATTTAAAAGTAGGGATTTTGAAGCCATGGAAGTGGTTAAGGATAGATAGGTACGAGGTCGCGTGAGGTAAATCTACTGTCTGAGTACTGTTTAGTTTAAAGCACCGAAAAGACCATTATGGTGAACAAGAAAGAAGGCGATTACAGACCTAGGAGGTGAAAATATTGCCGTCATTTCTATTCCTGCCGTCAAGTGGTCTTAGAAGAAACATCACATATCGAGACAAGAATAGGTAGCTGAGATCTTGATCTTGGATATAAATTGTTCTCTCTGCTTAAATAGTGATGAACGGAAGTTTGGAGTAGATTTAATATTTATGACTGATATCTCCAGGATAAGTTCTTTTCATTTCTGCTGCGTAATGAAAAAGAAAGGGAAGAGAGCTACAGTGGATTTTTTTCATGCCCTTCCCCAATCCCTCCTTCGAAGGTCATAGGCTTTATCAAGATGATTAATATCATTTCTTAGGAATTAAACTGCTATACAGCACATGAACTACTCTTCAAGAACTTCTATTCAAACCCGAAAAACGAAACGTTGAGGCTGAGGTTGAGGAGATCTATTTCTCGGCAGGGGAAACTAAGAAACGCAGGGAAAATGGAAATAACATTTCACAAAATCAATCACATTTCGGGTTTTAGACTTCGGAGCAAGGCGGGGTTGTGAGGGGTATAAATTCATAATTTTTTCCTGAGATCGAGGGACATGATTGAAAACATCGGAGATTATGATGATGATGAGGAGGATATGCAAGTCACCGTAGATAAATATCATTGTGTACTTTCTAAATGCTATTTGAATCGCCTTTCTCAGCATTGTGGCAAGAATTAAGAGCAGGTGGAACGAATATAGAGATTTTAGATTATTGGAGGGGACGTTAAGTATCGCTGTCATTAGACTTCCCACAGCTATTACACACTCCACAGTCCACCATTACCCCCATCTCAACATCAAATGCAGGAGCAAGGAAGTCGTTGTTAAAATTCCAATAATATATTTTCATTAATCATGAACCTTCATTTAGGTATGCTGAAAACGGTAAGCTACTAAATCCTCCTGGTCATGTAGGTACTATAAGTAACTCCTCTCCCTGTGCTTGTAGCGGCCAGGACAGTGATGAGGAATCTTTTATACCCCTCATTCTCATCCAAAACCAGCCACCAAGATCCTCGAATCCGCAATAACCATCCTACATCTACAGTTTCGCCACCTCCACGAAAACAAATCTAAATCTCGTATTGATATTAAGAGCTTGTATAGTGATAGATTGAGGCTATTAATACATACACTGCACCAAGAAGGGAAATAGGAGCCAAATTAGGCCTTGCTATTATTTGATGCGTAACGATTAATCGCCGGAACTTGAGATATGGATGTGCCTATGATAGACTTCAGAAGTGGGTGGAATGTGGTTTAGGTAGATGAGATGAACGGAGTTTGTAGACGCCTGAGCTCGCTGTAATCAAAACCACCGCTGTCATTTCCAAATACATACTTACATACGTCTCAACCTGTCAAACTCACAAGCGAACTCTAAATGAGAACGAGATACCTATCTTCGTTCTTTCTCTAGGGACGCGAAGGAGTGCCCTCGGGAGACGTGGGACCCGTACAAGGCTGAAAGTTCCTATTGCGGGGACTGTTGATCGATCAAATGTCTTGAAAAAATATGGGAGAGCAGACGTGAACATTCTTTATAGTCCCTCAAAGCAAATAAGGATGGCTCAACTTCATCTTCGGTTCTTCTATATGGAATATATCGTAAACTTGATGCTCAATACAAGGTCAAGCGCTTCAAAGAAACTGGAAATTGAAATTCCAGTAGGTAATATTCAGTTCGCAGAAGGAACAATACTCAATATTCATACCTTCCTGAAAACCCACCCCGGCTCCACCCCAAACGCCCTCGTGTAAACACCAACATTCCCACCAATATCACGTTGAATTTCCAAGCATAGCCCATACAAGCATGCCATGAATAACTACTCAGGAATAAGACCAAAGACAATACATCGCCGATAGGCCAAATCTCTCTGCGCACATCTCTGATGATGAGGGTGATGATGATTACATTACTTCGATGACAGCACAGCAAATGCCCTGTGACAACACACGCCAACCCCGCACATCTTATCCAAAGCACAGAATAGCGCACCCGCACCATTTAGAATAAGTCAAAGGATTCAGATGAAAGGAATGGGAAAGGAGTGATTACATCACATGCTCCTTGGCATGATTCTTGGTACGGCGTTTGTTGGTTTTCATGACTGGTTGAGTTGGGGCTGGGGGTTATTGCTCTTGGAAGGGGTGGGGTGGTGAAGAAGAAGGGAGGTTTTGTAGATGGAGGAGGTTGGTGGTGGGGATCCTGATGAGAAATTTCAATGTGCGGTGTTGTTGGGTACAATGACAGTGTTATCTTCTTGATGATGATGGTGGTGATGAGCTAGAAGTGAGTTTTACCTGGATTTGTACCCTTTAATGGCATTGCGGTAGTGCAAATGAATGTGTGGATAGGTTAGGTACATTGGGGTTGTTTGCTGTGGATGGGAAGGTTGATTGTCTGGGAATTGACACAATGGATGGGGATCAGGGCTATTTCGAACTGAGTCTTGAGGGCGACTGCCAGAATGGGATTGATTCGGAGTACTTGACTGTTACTTTCCTTTAAGGCATCTTGCCTTGCCTTCAAGAAGTATTTGGAGGTCAAACTTCGCCCCGAGGGACGGGAAATCACATGACCCGCACACCCTCTCCGCCACCCCCCTCCGAATATATGGCCACATATAGCCACAACTCTATCTTCCTCGCATACATCAGTGCATCACCGAAATGCTTCCATGCATGTCATTCTACCATGCTTCACCGAAGGTTGTTCCCTTTCTTTCCCCTTCACTTATCCTTTGCTAAACGAACATACCAGACCCGACGCTTTCTATCGGCCTTCCTAAGAAAGCCAATGAAACTATCTCGTAACATCCTTAAAATTTTCACGCAGTCCAACCATCAAACCAACGAGGTAATTAAAATAGTAAAACATGAGATGGAACCACCGAAATAAAAACGTGCGTGCAAGTGGCATTTGGGAAAGTAGCACCGAGGGCCGACTTCGGCCATCTGCTAACGCTTCCCTAACAACATTTTCCTTGTCCTACTCCCAACCAAAATAGCAGGCGCAAACTTTCCCACTACGGCAAAAAAACCTGAAGTTCACGGAGTCCAACAGAGGAACGACTGGGTGGGGCCCTGCCGAGAAATTGAAAGGGTTTGACACTGACAGCTAACTAAAATGCCATGTCATTTAACGCTCGGCGGAGTACCTATCAAGGTACCGTCGAGGTACCGGCGGGCGTCTAGAACCGCGGAAATCCTTGACGTGGAGTACGTGAAGTACGTGAACATAAAAAAATACGAAGAATTGAAACGTAATTGGTGAGAAAAGAACACATAATCCTTCCATTGACGACGAGAGCATCCAACGGCGGAGCCGCGAAACGACTTTCCTCTTGCGATATGGAAGGATGGGCACGTGTATCGTCCTGCTGTTCTAAGTGATGGCCCCCGACGCTTATTTCGTAGCTGTGCTCTGAAGGATTCAGACGTCTGACTTGAGTCTGAGGCTGATGTCTCAAATGGTTCTATTTCCGTACCCACCGTCGGAATAGGAATGAGAATCTCACCGTCCGTTCGGGTCGGATTCCAAGATCTGGCTACTTGATGGTTGGGAACTTGCTAATTGCGGTTCGTAACTCTCTCTCGAATCCTGACTCTCAAAGAGGCAAGACCGGAATCGCCGCAGCCTTGCATTGCATGCGAAGGCTAGATCTTTTTGTGTCAACATGTCAGGATTAGTGAAGCTCCAGTGGCTGCGACGAGAGCGTTCTGACAGTCACCACCCGAACATGGGTCTGGTGAGAGTGGAGATTGACCCGGAAGAGGCAAAGTTCTAGAACGATCTCCGAGGACTTGATTGACGCCACGTCTTCCATTCATTTTTCTGGAAGGTTTCTGCATTCTTCTAACGCCACGGGGATCATGGCCGGGATGCCGGTCCCCAGCCCCAGGCCCAGTTCAGGTTTGGCCGCGAGGCGTGATTTACCTATCATCTATGATGTGATGTCGCAACGTATGAGGTTGTTATCGAGATTCGGGGTTTCATTTGATGACATTTAAAATTGGATTTTGAGTGCTGATATGCAATGAACATCATGTAACGCTGTGAAGGTAAGGGGGTGTGATGATCTGGAAGGAGGTTATTTTGTTCTGGAATGAAAATAGAAGATTTAAAAGGGGAATGGAATATTCTTCCTGGATTCGCGAGTTCGGTGAGCGGAGCGGGTACGGATGCAGTGTGGTCAGAATTGTCGTACAGAGTAGAGAGATTTGAAACGTGGTGTATGGTCGTAGGGCAGCATCGCAGAGCCGCGCGCATACCTCATGTTCGTTCATGCAAAATGCGAACCATTGTCCAGTTCGCTCGGAGGGGTCATGATTATTACTCTTCACTCCATGATCTTATTTCCGAAACGCTTATCTGGGCGGCGTCAACACGCCCTTTTGGACGGGATATTCGTAACGGCCTGCAATACAACCTCGGTCGGTAGCGGATATTTGCAGCCTCGTAATTGGTTGGAAGTGGGAAAGAGGGAATGCGCGCTGGGAATTATTGCCCGATGGGACTAGGATTCGTGTCGCCTTTCCTCGTGACCTGTTTCTTGATCGCAAGGGTATGAATGGGTAGCGGCAACACCGGAATGAGATGAATCAGAATCAATCAATCAATCAAGGTCAGAGCGTCGCTCTGACATTGAATTTAAGGTCGCATCGAGAATGAAATCGGGAAGGTGAGTTTGATGTGAGATTATGGTTATTGGGGATAAAAGTAAACGTTTTTGTTGGTGGCTTCGAGACTGATTGGAACATTCGATACTGTTTCGCCTAAAGGAGGGTGTGCCCCCCCCCATCGCGACCGGAAATGATTAAGCTTTTCCATCCTGGATCCTTAGCTATATAGCTATATGAGCTCAGCAATGATGCCATATGCAGCATTTTCCGTCTCAAACATCAGCTTTGCGGCCCCTCAGCGACCAGTGAAAAATGGCGTCGAGCGCATTATCCACTTCGGGACTTTTTATCATGATGTACGCAGGATACATGCCAATAGTGTGCACTGTGAATGAGCTTAGAGCCTTCGCCCTCTTTAAAGTTATCGTAAAGTGGTCTGCGAAAAGGACTTAGGCTGATCTGCTGCTTATATCCGTAAAATGAAAATGGGCCACCTTCTCACATTGGTGTAGCTTGTTATATGATAAGGAGGAATAACAGTGCCAGCGAATATTGAAAAGGGGACCCAGATTCGATGGATAAAATGGGTGATGAATGTCGCGCATAATGATCGCCGCGTTATTGGCACTTGGCTGCGATATGATGCCACACAACCTTTCTCACTGCCGGATAACAGCTGTTTCCGACGATAGTGATGGCGATATCTGGGGAAATTAAGAAATTTGGTGCGAGGGTTTTGATGCTTCGGCATTTGGCTTTGACAGGTAGAAAATGTGGGTGACGGCAGATAAATGGCTCGAGAGGGGTATATTCGATGTGAATGGTGATCGGCGGAGCTATAAGATAAAGGTAACCTTCTGAAATAGTCGGCTACTTTGAGACATCATCGTCGCGAGCTTGTCAGGACGAGGATCTCGATATTACAATATCGGGAAGATAAATTGCTCCGCAAATGTGCTCAGGTACAGAGTAGAAAGAAGGTGTTTGGGGGTGTTTGGGGTAGCCGTGGGGCGAGGGAGGGGTGGCGATGTGATGTTGATATTGATATTGCGATTGACACCTATTGTAGTCGTACTTGGAGATGATCCATTCGTTCACTAGGGGAAGAAGTTGCCCCATAGTTCGATTCACTTAGGGTTTCTCATGATAGTTGATGATAATCCTCAAACTCGTAAATTCATGCTCCCACCAAACCTTCGAAATGCTATATGGACGGGGATCAAGCATCACCCCTTCTTCCTTGCTAGACGTCTCGCCCTCGGAGAAATCCAAAAGTGTTTTACCTTATGTTGTCACGATAGCTTGCGAAGACTCCTCTCCTAGGAAAGATCGGCCCAACGTGAAGCGAAAGCCCTGCTTCCTTCCCTTCTCTGTCTTTCCCGGCCAAGACGCCAGCCCCATTCCATGAGGTAAGGCCGGCCACTATCCCTGCCACTATCCCTGCCAGTGCCCCCTGTCAGATTTCTCGAACCATTAACGCCGCCTTTGTCACGACGGGGGCGAATATCCTGCATGATCCTTGTCGCAGAAGCATGGTGTTCTTCCCTACTAAGCCTAATAAGTATGGTATCATGGAGACCTCCTCTCATTGGACAACGGTTACGTCGATGACAAAGAGCTCAAGGATGTGATTCGCTCCTTTTTAAAAGAGTCAGTCCTTCTAGCGTGCTTCTAGTGTGCCCCATCAAGTCTCAAGCGGCGAATTCTCCCTCACGGCGACCCACTCTCGCCCATAGGGATCCCTGCAAGTGTCCCTGCAAGTGTCTTTCAATTCCCTTGGCTCGCCCGCCTTTCGTTGACTTTCCCGGCTCAGGTTCATGAGTGTCGCATCCGTCGGTCTTTCCCACGCCATAGTACAATTCCCTAGTGAGGATGCCTTTTTTTCTCGAGAGAGGAAAGACCTCAGGATAGGCTCTGGTCGCCGCGTTAAACTGATTGCGTCGGTCTCTCATGTCAATCTTTAATAACTACTAAATTCAGATCCACTGTGTTTTCCCAACAACTAAAGAAAACCAAAAAGAAAAAAAAAAGAAAACAAAAGAAGAGAAAAAGAAGAATCCAGCCTATCGTGATCCTCGCGTGGCTTTCAACCTTGTCGGTTCGGTTTATAGCAGCAGGCCGTTGCAAACGTAGCTGGCGTTCCAAAGTTCTTTTGTTCTTCGAAAAGAACATCTGCATCCCTTCCACAGAAAAAAAGCCACTCACGAGACATACCTACGACGAAACAAACCACAACATCGAATCCCACTCATACAATCCACACCGTACAACTCTTACATATCCTCCAGAGAACCCTTGTGTACGATCATTGATCTGGACGTGTGTCTGTCAGTTAGGATTCTTAAGCTTTACACCAAGTCGTGCACTGCCCATACCTCTCGCAGTTTTGGACCTCACGCATATTACCAATCCTACTACTACCCTCAACACCACCACCCACCTCAATCATTGCCCAGATTCCAACCCCGCTGGAGCAGTTAAATTCTTCGAATAACATCTCCTTGGATCGCTTCATCTTTCCTTTTCTCGAGATACCCCGAAGTTCATTTTGACTTCAGCCATTCCTTCGATCATTGACTGTCTTTCTGCGAATCTCAGCCTGGTCCCTATTTGGAAGGTCCCCAACACGACTGCAATTCTTCAACGCAAGCAAAGAACACGATTTGAATCATCTCAGCCTTTCGACTCTTCGAATTCTCTGCGTTTGTAACACTGGTACCCGGGACTCGGAAACTCTGTTCCAGAAGCAATTCATCCTACATCACCATCTGCTGGTACCCGTCTTGTGTTCTGTCGCAGAACTGAGATCATTGGAACTTTCTTTGGTGACGACTCGGCTTTCCACGGTTACGTGCAGACCACGACGTTACGACTCTTGATTTTTCACGCTTTCAACGGCGGGGTGATCAAACGCTTGTAGCAAACAGACACGATTTTTGACGACACTTGTACCATCAGCACACTCCTCGACAAATGCCTCTGACAAGATAGCACTGAAATAATTGCGCGTTTACGACCGCTTCACATACACAATATCTTTTGAGGTTGGAATACCGCGTGTTTTGGCAGTTGAGGAACCCCATCCATTGAAGGGAAGAAGGAAGGTGCCCATGAAATATCTTCGAAGCGCGATGAGAAGGTCGAAACACCGAAAGCCTCCTTCATTGCACCTGCATATAAAACCAAGAGAAACTTCACCTCGTTGCTCGTCCGTCCTCTCGGACTGGGACGCAGACGACGAAGGATTCATGTCGTCAGGAGAATTTGTGCCTTCAAGGCCGTTGAGTCTATCAATACCTTCAGGCCCATATTGTCCTCGACGACCTACATTACAAGAAGTCCTGACGAATGAAGCACCACCGCCATGGACACTCACGGCCTTCATGGCATACCTATCACAAAATCACTGCCTGGAAACTTTGGAATTCACGATGGATGCGCAGAGATATACCACGCACTACAGAAATATGATGGAAAAGGTTCAAAGGGATCCACTCACACCTATCTCACCTTCAAATCAGGATGTTGAATATATGCGGATGTTATGGCAAAAGTTATTGGATGCCTACATCGCACCAAATGGACCACGAGAAGTTAACTTGCCATCCGATGTTCGAAACCGGTTGATGTCACTTCCGTATGAATATATTCCTCCAGATGCTACTGAGTTGGAGCCTGCAGTCAAGGTCATCTATGAACTCATGGATGAATCAGTTCTCGTTCCGTTCCTCAACTCTGTCGCTCCTATGCGAGCACCAGAGTCATATTCAAGTCCATGGACTTCAGACGAAAGCATGACAGACTCACACGTCGCTGCTTCTTTGGACGAACGATCACTTTCTCCTTCGCGGTCACGGCACCAACAGGAAGGCAGCCCACCCCAGGGACACGACATTGTTTCTCAATCCTACACAGGACCATCACCACGATTGTCTCAACAATCTCACCTGACCGCCGCTTTGGGCCGCGCCGCAGGTTCCCGTCTCTCCACATTCATGTCTGGCTCATCCGCTACCTCATCTTCAGAAGCTCCCGAGAGTCTTACTGACGACAGCACTGACTCACCATCACCATCAGGCTCCGCTTTAGAGCCGATGACGCCACCAAATACTCCACCAACTTCTAATGCAGATTTCACAGATGCCTCGCCCGTCTCAAGCCCTCATACGATCAGAGCCGAAGGCAGCAGTTGGAAAAAGATGGGTGCGAAACTTGGTTGGAAGAAGCCTCGATCTAGTCCTTCAAGTTCGCGCCATCAGATGGGAAGAGATATGAGTGATGAGAGTGGTAGTTTATGAGGGCGACAGGTCACGTCGTCACCGTCCGAAATCTTTTCTATTATCCCCATTCCGGTCATCGGGCCGATGGAAAACCCCGTGGCTGGGGTTCAAAATCGTCGAAGTCGACCAAAGATAACACCTCTGCTGCATGGAGGAACCAGTTTGAAACTCAGTGATGGTGGCTCTTCCCCAGTACTAGAAGCTCATCCTGGTTCTCCGGTGGATTTGTCTACCGCTCGTCGTCCTTCATTGGCGGCGACGTTAGCATCAGCACGTTCTAATGGTAGTGTCAACGAAATCTCACGGTGTGAGAGATTACCTAAATTTATTGGGAGTAGAGAAGAATTCGGAAGGGATGGCGTGGCCGCAAAAGGAACGGTCTCTCCAATGGAGATTGACGAGAATCACGACAAAGAATACCTAAAACCAATAAGGAAGCACAGTCTTGGACTACAACCATTCTATATTCCTGCTAAAGTTCCAGAAAATGAGGAGGTCCGGATCATGACGACTTCTTTGCACGGGGATGATAATATGTCAGTCGATACAGCGATGGATGGCTTGGAGATGGATTTCCAGTTCGAGACCGATGGTGGGACCTGGATCACTGCCAATCCTCTCGCACACGAATCACGATCTAGTCTAGCAACAACTACCACCGCTACGAGCACCACACAAATGGATGATAGATACAGCCAGGCTCTTACCCTCGACACCAGCGTGGCAAGCTCAGCCGCATCCATGATCTCGAGCACCGCAAGCAATTACTCAGCCTCTACCGACATTTACGGCTGGGACGAAGAGCTTGATCGCAAATCCAGCATCGACAGCCATAATCCCGCCCCGTGGGAGGCGCCACGACGTCTTCCGAGTGGTGGTCGTACACCCGGCCCTCGTCTTCGAAATAACATCAACTAATTACAATACAAGCGTGCGGAAGGGAAACGAAAAAGTCTTTTGCATAGAGTTTTGAACCTCTCTGGAAAGCGTGGCTCCGAAGATTTAGGTGGCATTTCACCACCAAATGAAGAAAATACGGTCGCTACTTCTGCTTGATTAAGTGAGCGATTTTTGAGATTAGCATTGCGAGGCGTTGGCTTTCGGATCTTCAAATAAAGACATTTGAATATCTTCATTCTACATACGCGCGATCGCAGGATCGGGGTATGGTTTAATTTATCAATCATCATGATTTGTGAGGGATGGGATCAGGGATGCATGAATCAAAATAAAAATGGATAGGCTTTCATTTTTGAGTGTTTTTGATTGAGCATAATGTTTTGGGATGGCGCATTGGGATCTCGATGGCTCTCTCCCATTGGGGGGAGGTAGGCATTGGGCTACATTATACATGGTTGGCGTTGACATATTACCCTTTGGTTGCATTGCATTGTATGGATGGGTGAGCATTGGGCGGTTTTGGCAGGGTGGGATTGGATATCAGAATATAATATCTATTACCACTTCAATCTCTTCCCTCATTGTGATGACTTTGATTTGTGCTATGCTTTCGATCAATCTCTTCTAGGCGTCCGTCACGTCTATTCCTCACAGGCTGTCCTGTTGCCTACAAGTCTACCTTCCTACCTACCGCAGTCCCCTCCCCTTTCCCATCCGCAGCACGACTACATGACTCACCTCACATTCCCCCATCACGCACCGCCCACCGTGCCTCAATCCTTAGAACCCCTCCCCTCTCCTCACACGTCCCCTTTTTCCAGCACTGCCTCGACCTAAGAAATGCCTCAACCTCGCCTCAAATACGCGTCAGATTCCAAGCCCCCACATCATCATCAGCCTACACACTTCCCCACCTTTCCATCGTCATCTTCCATTGCTGATCCAACTCACTCTTCCCGCACCACACGCATCCTTCCCCACATTTTCCATTCCCATACGCGGGCATCAAGATCGACATCCACACATTCTCCACTATCTATCCCGCTATTTTCTTCATCAGCGCAGATGCACGTTCAGCATACGACGATGTAAGGTAAGGTCAAGTGAAACCACACCGCGGAGATGCCGGGTATAGAATTCTCCGTTCCTGGATATAAGATTCTAGAATTGGAGAAACTCAGTAAATAGTGTGGTATTATCCCACTTTTGAGTGTATAGATAGGTTGGGGATTAGATTGGGTGCTGTAAGGCTGGAAGCGACGCGCTGTATGTAATCTTTTATTAGCTACCTTAGTCTTCATTGCATCTATACCATATCATAGCTACCCGATCCGAAACCATTTGTAAATTCCATGACTAGGTCGGGTGCGGATTTCGGAGTTGGGAACGCCTGCTGTGCATGCATATACTAGTAGACGGAGTTCGGCATTGCATTATATTTGGTTCCTGTCATACACCTGCGCGGTGGGAAATTGGATGGAATGGAATGCAAAGAAAAGGAAAGGGAAGGGAAAGGAAGGGAAGGCTCCGTGATCGGCCGCACAGTGTAAATGCTTATCCTCTTCTCTTAGCGTGTCTGCGATCGTTCAATATCCATGTCCGCAATAGGACGTCTTCCTGCTCGATTGCTCACCTTACATATCCTTACATTCTCGGGTGATTCATTTGTGGTGGGTGATAGTGATAGTGATAATTAGACGACGGAGTATATCTCTGGCTTGGGAGGGCATCCCGTCGGACGGGACGGACAATGCGTTGATGGGGACGAATTGTAATGGTTTTTGGGGGGTTGAGGTGCGTTTTTGTTGCATGTCGCGTTTTGGTCTGCGCCGTACGGGCAAAGGGATGTGGAGGTGGGGGAGAGGTGGGGAGGGCCAGGGCTGGGGTCGAGGGGTGTGTGCGTCCCCTGTGAAGAACCGAGCGTTGTTAGGGGGGAGAGGTGCTGGGGGGAGATGCGGGCTCGTTTTAGAGAGAGATTACATACTATTCGTTATAGGCTCAGTCTGGGATATGAGCTAGGGGTAAAAGGGGGGTGATGGAAAGTTATTGCGGCAGGGTAGCTCATGGCTTGGTGTTTTTGATGCCGAGGTGTTTGGGTGTTTGGTCTTGGCATTCGATATGTTGCATCACTAGAACGTTGGAGATTTGAATGTCAGTGGAAAGTGTAATGACAGTAACATAATAGTTGATAACGGTCCAAAAGTGACGCTCGTTCTACTCTTTGTTCCCAGTCACTTCGTCCTCACTTCAACGGGAGAAACAGGACTCTTTTCAAGTCAATCAACAAGCTCTAAACGTCCCGGACGCTTCCTAGGCTAGCACACAGCACATTGTACTCGAGTTTATGTGTGAGGGATCGGATGGTATTTATAAATCTATCCCCCCCACGCAAGTAATCTTGGATTTTGCAAGAATTCACTTCCGCCTTCCCGTTCGGCCATTTTCCAGGAAAGGAAAGTGAAACTTCCCCACAATATAAAGAAGAAAGTCCAGCGAGATATAGAAGCATCTCTCTGCTGTGGCCGCTTTATCTTTTCCCCAAACGGCGAGATGTGATGCTGGCATATTTAAAGCAAGATGGGTGATTGATCTTAGCAGCGGTTGTATAAGGTGGGCGCCGCTCTGCATATACACACACATACAGAGAGAGAGAGAGAGAGAGAGAGAGACTCATATATATGATTGAAAAATATTTCTTGTTTGAATACTTTTTGGATATTATTGGCTGGATTTGGGTACAGACTTGCATTTGACAACAATCCAATTCAAGACGGCGATTTGCAAACTGTGCATTATTTGACCTGTATATTCACTGATCACTATTTATATCCTTGTTTTATAAATCAAGGGATTGGATATAAGTTTGGGTATGATGGTCAAGGTTAGTTGATGGGTAGGGTCTGGTCTAAAATCTGTCCTCGGGAATTGTAGATTTGGTGCAGTGGTGCAGCATTGGGGGTTATTTATAGACCTTGTCTTCGAGACCTCACTACCGCTTTTGATAGGAGATGAATAATTGTGTTTACCAGGCGCTTCCGGGTGACGTTATGTATTCCATTAGCAGGGTTGAAGTAGAGGCCTTTGATTCACTTAGAATCTAGATGTTAGTAGAAAGTAGGAAGGGGGATATAAAAGAGCCTTCACACTGCTCTCTTCTCATATTCCTCAACGATTACGACAAGAGTGATATGCCATGAAAGGTGGCGTATAGGGATGCCGTATTACGTGTATTTGATCATTTTTTACTTAATATGGAGAGATGTTAAGAGATATATACCTGAGTTGGTCCCCGCTGTAAAAGACCCAGTTTGGAGCCATGATGTGTACCTGACAGTTTAATTTGAATTGACAGCAATCACAGGCTCTAACAATAGTCCATAAATCTTCATCATTATACTCCCCGGTTCCCATCGTTCTTTCACTTCATAAATTGCGGCACAGAATATGAACTCTATATAGTACTCAAGACCAATGAATAAATTCTCAGTTTGCCATCCACTCCCTCAACTGTCGAATCTGGGGACTTGTTCTCTGAATATTAAGTCCTGGTATTTGGTTGTATTTATACACTTCATCCTCAACCCTAATTTTCATCAAGAAAAGGGATTTTCTGTTCATGGTATCTTCTTTACTGCTGCATGGTGACTTCTGTTAATGATAATATACCTACTTGAAGTTGTATTGGTTGATTCACTTTAATGGTGGCCGGAAGTTAGAGGGAGAGGGTATATAAAAGTTGTTTCGCTGATGCTCTATCATTTCTTCATTGATGACGAGTGGAAGAAGAGAGACCATAGTCCAGGGTGGATGAGAGAGTATTCTGTAGCATTGTGTGTACTAGAGGAGTTGGTGTTTTACAAGGGAGATGATGCGAAACGAATATATAGGTAGTGTCTCCTATAATATGAGCCAGCCTTCGATCTATAGTTATATTTAACAATGAAGGCTGTAATGACAGTGATACAATACTTAGCAATAATTAGTAAGTCCGACTACTCAACCTGCTCCCCATTCCGCCTCTTCCTCCATTTCCGCCTAATGTTGGGGGAATAAATAAGAATCCTAATATTAAAAGATGATTTGACGGGCTCTCGGCGTATGATCAGTTCTCGTGGAGAATTATAGCTCTGTTGTAGATGTGAGAGGGTGAGCTATTGGGTGTATCTATTTTCCTCAACTTCAACATCCACTTGCTTATCATGAAATCCTCCTTATTCGCCACAAGTGTCTAAGTACCAATAGGGGTAATATCAGGAGTGAAGAATAGGTAATCCATCTATTCACCTAAATCCTCCTTGAAAAGGGATATGAAAATGCGGCCATAGCTAGGAACTCGCTCTCTTTCTACTAGATATTTTCATCATGGGATTGCCCCTGGGATTTAAAGAGAAACGTGTTTGAGCAGCTGAACAATGTAAATAACTGTACTCTTAGTATTCCATCAAGAGAGGTGCTGAAGATAGATATATTTGTATAGATTTTCCTTTATTATGCACCAATTTAGGATCTTGCATCTTATGTCTAACAGCAGAACCCACCCTGACAATAATACAATTCTTCATAACAATCTGCAAACTATCTTTATTTTGCACTTTATTATGCCTCCTCTATAACCCCATTTGCCTTTGTTCCCAAGAACAGAATACAAACTCCGATAAAATTCAAGGGCGATTTGTGCGTTCTCAGTGTCCTACCTATGACCTTTGCATTGTCTTAGCTAGTTGCAGCTCTGGAGAAGAAGAGTTCAGTAGAAGTATTTATAGAGATTCTCAATCACCACCTTTTCCAACATAGATATTATCTATTCACTACGGTTTCTTAAGCACCTGAAATCCTGAGAGATTGAATTTATTCTTGTCTAAATGTGAGCAACTATCAACAACCCCACCCCGAAAACTCTATAAAGGTTCCCCTTGCTGATTTCTCTCTTCACTTCCTTGTTACCAATAGTCCCTTCGAAATACAAGCGTCCTATGGAAGGATTAGGGTAATTTTAGGATAAAGATGTATTTGTGATTTTAGGGCTTACTGTAGAATGATGCTGAAAAATGTATTTCGTCATTGAGAAATTCTTTGGGATTTTAATGATTAGTTTTGTATAGTAAGATTATATTTGGCATGGAGAATGTACTGAGAGTGATGTATTCTCTAGGGTGAATTGTAACTTTCCATCAGTTCAGACAATCGTCATTCCTTCAGTTTAATTCTAGAAATTCATATCACCGAAATTTTAATCTGTTGACAGCCCAAAGCATCTCCACCCACTTCCATAGTCCTTTACTGACCAGTGATACTAGTTTATGCTTACAACATAGTATTTGTCAGGGATTTATATGCTCATGAGGAGATTGAAAATCTAAAATATAAAAGAAATGAAAGCTTGTGACAAGATTATGGGGTAAAATAAGTCTAAAAGCAAATTCGGTCGGCGTGAATAAGCCACTGCATGTGAGGAAGGTGAGAGAATAATTCAAAATGCAGAGGTAGATTCACCGAGATATTGATTGGAAAGGGGATATAAAAGGCCCTTCATGGCTGCTCCTGACATTCTTTCTAGTATTTCGAATCAAGTTACTGCAATCAACCTAGTAGTGAAAGTATTGTATAAGTAGTTATATTGTAAAGACCCTCAAATATTAGTACCTGAAATAAAAAGATAGCTAAAAACATCTGCGAGTATCTCCCTAGATCTTTTCAACGAACCTCCTGTCCTCACTCCAACTTGGTAGTACACGTTACCTACACTGACAGCACTAATAATTCTGGCAACAATCCTCAGCATTCCCTATTGATCGACCTAATAATTCAATTTCTCTACTTTATCTGTTCATAAATGATAATAGAACCGTAACGCCAAACTCGGAGATCATCTCGTACCACTCCTGGACTCCCTTTTTGATTTACGAATGCAAATTGCGCTCACATCACAATGTCGGTTGAGATCAATATACTTATCACAAAGCGAATCCCTAAGAAGTAGCATATCAACCTTCTACAAATACTTTGTAAGTAAACAATCAATTCAAAGGATGCACCACTCATTCACTTTCAACGAAGCTAAGAAGTCATGAGCTTTGTATTACAGGAAATAATTCATTGAGATGATGATAGTTTGTAGAGATGTATAAAAGAGCCGCCAAGGCTCGGAAGTTGTTTCTTCTCTAAGCAAAACAAAATCGTGCACCGACAGCACATGTGGAAAGAATAACGCAGCCGCTGTAAAAAGTAAGTATCTGAAATCTTAGTATCAAAACCAGGCATACATTGGGAGAAAGATATCAGAGTGGCTTCATGTCGTCCACTTAATCGGCTCATTTTTGAACTGTAAGCGTCTGAATTTGACAGCAGAATCTCGAACGGTAGCTCAAGTGTCTCGTTCAAAAAGGCCTTCCGACTCTATATGAACGTCATGGCACCCCGAGATTACTCACTCATGGAATCTTTTGATTTGTTTCTGGCTTGAGAGGTCTAGTGTAGGATTTAATGCAGTATGTATTTATTGTAGACCCTTCGCCGCTATTCCGCATCCTTTTAATCACTATTAAACAAATAAACCCCGCCCCCGCCAACCCCCAAAAAAACCTCCGAGATTGAGGGGAACAAAGGGTGAGGCTATAATAGTAACCTGTATCTCCCAAATATTTCCCATGAATATCTTCATGGGAAATAGAGTGCATGTGATTTGTGTTGGTCAATTGGGTGTTGTAACTGGGGTAGGGAGAAGCTGATTTGCACAGTTACACCGCACTAGGGTGCAATTTATACTCAACACGACAAAGGGAAGCCAAATCTAGAGGACTACTCTCAATCTGTAACAGATGATCCTTCCTTTGAACTAGAAAACAAGGATACTCAACTCTTGCCCTGCACATTCCCCTCTATCTTTAATAAAACAGTGTATGAAATAGAAAAAAAACAAACCTCCTAATCATATTCACCTCCTAATTTCTAATGAGAGATTGGACTTATATGGAGGAGATTTTGCGCCTTAAGATAAAACTAAAGGACTATGGGTGAGAGTGAATAACTTTCATTCACTCACACGAAGGATAGAGAAATTCTAAAAGAATCCTCGATGCTCTCTCCTGTTCTTTTTCATATCACACAGTGGGAAACAACCTTCGACCGAGAGGAAAGAAACCGAAAATCCACGGTCTGAGAATTGACATACTCAAATCCCTGGTCTCCGGATATAGAAGAGACTATTCTCAAGGAGAATACTCTGTCTCACTCTGAAGGCTCTTAACTAATAAACCTGTACTCTCAGTGGATACTTGACAGCAGAAATTTGAATGACAACAATCTAACTGCTCCTCTATTAGCAACCTCGTCATTACTGTCAAGGCCTTCAGTTTACGGACTGTAAGAAATTATGTATCCTGCGATGTAATTACACATTCTCAAGTTCACTCTGAACCCGCGCGTAATTGATCATTCCATGTTTAGTAGAAGGTAATCTGTCAAATAAAGTAACGAGGAGAATTTATCCTCATTCCGAAGACTCAAAGCAAATAGAAAGTATCCTTTATCTAACTCTTCCATTGCAACTGAAAGTCGCTCGCTACTATACAAACAAGAGATCCACATCTTCCAAAAAGAGCTGGTAATAAGACTTAAGTAGTCTATATATTGTGGTTGAGGAAAGGGGGGCCAGTCAGGTGATCTAGCCAAAGCCCCTGAATCAATAGGTCTATAGTTGAATAAGCTATAGTTGAATATAAAATATATTGAAGAACTTAAGGACTATCTAAGAAGAAAAGTCCTCTATATATACTAGTTTATACAAATCTAGAAGCTTTTACAGGTAGATTAAAGTCACGTGACTTACCTCTTTAGAGCTACCTAGAGGATACAGGGTGCGCTGCGAGCACACAACCTAGCCTTCAACTTTCTTACTATTTCTAATAGGTATTTAGATACTACAGTAATAGAAAGGGGGGGCCTCCGGCCCCCAACCGCCGCCCAGCCGAAGGCCCTCTGGCAAAATATATTCAAAGTAGAAGGCGGTATATTATGTGATGCTCTAGCCAATCAGCGTCAAACTCGACCAGTGTAGGCTTTTCTTCTCGCATGACCCTTCAATCTAAGCTAGCTTAGAGTTGAAGGCATTCTAGTGCCACTGATATCAATGCTATAGTGGCACTATAGTTCTTTCTAGAATCTACTCATTATTAATAAACTGAAAAACAACATATATATTCACTGAAAAGGGGAAAGCATAGAAAACCGAAACCTCAGCGAGCAGAGCACTGGATCAGTGAAGCATGGTTGAAGTGAAGTGTGTAGGTATTGCTTGATTACTTTTCTAAAGGGTGAAGAAGGCGGTTTTAGTGAAGATAGGGGGCAAGAAGCGGATTATCTGTTTCTCCGCTACTCCCGGCATCCCCTAATACATCACTTGTAGTTGAATATTAATTAGCTTTGTTAGTGTTCTGTCTCGAGCACAGCGACGCTGAGGTTCGGCAGTGTAAAAACGAATTCTCCACCATCAGAGGCTATAATCTTTGAAGTTTTTGTCTGAACAACTTCTGGCTGACCTGCTGCATTATATCCATACGGGTCATCGGCAACGAGGTAGGTTAATGTCGCAGAAGTCCCCTTATCAACGCCGTCAAACACAACGGAAACGGGATAATCACCTGTGCTGTTGTAGACAGCAGCTTTGAAAACATGGGCCCCAGTTTTCTGATTCAGGCCTGAAACATAATAGAGGGGGCCGAACGACTCGGTTTGAGGGAGAGAGTGTGTGATCTCATAACTGGCAAAGAACTGTTGCCAAAGAAAAGTAGAGTTAGCCTATTAATAACCTTGAAGGACGTTATGCAGATGATAAAACATACCTGTATTACGTGCCAGCTGGTCGATCTCACCGTATCACCTGGATCGGCAGAGAATTGTATGAGGTCCGGTGACCATGCCCACGAATTCATATTTTGGAACAATGGTGCCTATAAGAAGTTAGTTCCAGGGGCTGTGAGAAGTAATTGCAGGGCTTTTACATAAGCAGAACCAATAATCTTGTCTCCGTTTCGTTCCATTCCTAAGTAAAAGACTGCCTCGGAGACTGATCCTATCCACCAAGGGAAGATTTGAGCGGTATCACCCCAATTCAGACCGTTGGCGAATTTAGCGGCAATTTCACCTTGGAACCCACAATATTAGTACTCTTCACAGACATTTTCTGCTGAAACAGAACGAGGAACAAAAACCCGATGACCTACCATTGAGGGCTGTATTTTTTGTGCTATTCTGGTCAAAATAATTGAATTGTCCCACGAGACCGTCCGGATTCGAATACTGATGATAGTCTCCTACAGCTTTCGCAGGGAGTACTAGTTCGACTGTCGATGCCATAACGGTGATATCAGGATATTTTGACCCGATTGCGTCGTAATAAGCTTGAAAGCGGTAGCCGATGTAGCTAGATAGGCCACCGTATATGTTATCCTCGTTCCCAATCTCAACATACTTTATTTTCCAAGGGTTTGGATATCCTAGAGATGCACGCAATGCCCCGTAAGGGGTGTTGGCTGGGCCGGTGATAAATTCAAGTTCGTTCAGCGTGTTGTTGATATGTGACTCTAAGTCTGCTTGGCTGGCGACCTCGTTGTTCAGCCAGTGACCATCCTCGACAGCAAGAACTAAATGTCTAAGCCTTTTTGCAATATCAGTTCATAATTTTGACTTACTGGGATCCAGGTCTAAGTCATCAGTGAGCAGTAGCAATTCTATAAGCCCGAGTCCTCCTGTTTCTTCATATCCCCAGCAGTTTGGTCTACCAGGGCGGTCTTTTAGTGGACCAATAGTTTCGTTCCATTTCCATTCTTGGCCCTGAACTAGACCCTCAATATCACTACCGCCGGGAAAGCGGAGGAATTTCTAAAGTTGTCAGTGGGCCTTCTCGACTTGCGACAATGCACTGTCTCACAGGCTTCAAGTCGGACAACGCTTGCACGAGGTCTGGTCTAAGGCCATTCGGCCTGTTGTTCCAAGTAGGAGGGAAAAGACTGATTAAATTGAAGTCTAGTGAGCCACCTTGAACATCCTACACTAATCAGTTTCCAGAGCGCCCTCAAAAGTAAGAGAGAAAGAACTTACTGAGGACTCAAAAGTAATGGTGAAAGTGTTGTTAACATTCGGGGCCGCTTTTTCAGGTATCAATGTAAACTCATGCTGCACCCATTGATTTGGGTTACTATTTGAGCTGATTTTAGTACTTGAAAATACCTCTTTTGTCAAGTTTGACTGCAAAGAGATGGTAAAAGCGCCAGTGTAGGAGCCCTTTACGTAGAAGGATCCAGTATACTTTTGAACCTTGACATCAATGCCCCAGTAACCGCTATTAGCGAAACCAATTGTTCCATTGACAGTGCCAGTGCCCACATTCATAGACGTCGGGAGGGCTGGTGAAAGAGGCTGACTCAGATTCTGGAGAGAGAGCACAGCACCATTAATAGGGGCCCATGCAACTAACGACCTTGGGTAGAAACTGCTACCCTGGAAAGCCCGATTTTGGATCAGCTCGGCATACAAGCCACCTTCTCCGCCATAATTAAGATCCTTAACTCATGTCAGCAGCCATCCTCCGATGTGGTTCAAATTAATTTAAATCTTACCTCCAACATGAGGCCATACTGGAATATGCTTGAATTTCCGCCGTTTGATTTGACCGATATCTGAAGGGCTGCACTAAGGGTTGCGCATAGAAACAAGATGGAGAAAAGTTTCATCTTGAACGCTCCAGGTATTCTCTGCTGCTGCTTTTCGTGAGAGAAATGCTCGACCTTGTTTCAGCCGTCGTTCTGGTCGAGTCGGTCAAACCACCCTCTTATAATATTTGTTCTCATTCCAATTTCCGTCCATCTTTCTGTCTATCTCCTTCTTCCACTTATCCGTGGGTGGCTTCTTGTCGCTCCGCCACTTGTCGCGTCTTGCAAGACCACGCAAAGGTTGAGTTCCCCTCGAACTAGACTATTAGGCTAAATTGAGACATTGCAAAAGGGAGAACAAGATGCATCGGCCACAAGATGATCAACAAATTTTAGTTCATTTTCACCTCCGCAGAAAAGTTTCCAGGACCCGGCTGAATCCAATTGGCGCGCTACTAGTAATGTGCATAAAACCATTCCGGGTCGGAGACCGCTTGTACTATTTTCCCGTTCCCCATCTATCAGACCCCGCAATCTTAACGGCCGCTCACACATATTTACCAGACCAATGACTGGCTGGAGTCCTCTTCTTTGCTAGCAGCAGACGAATAAGCATACCTTAGTCTAAGAACTATTAATTTGAATCGCAAGCCGAGCAGAGTTTCTCCGAAAGCTGCTTCTCAGACTTTACAAGGTCGACTCCAAGAACAAGCATCGGAAGGGACTTCAACGTAAATAAATTAGCGTTTGCTCCGAGAAGAAGTCTATAAAAATGTAGATGTGATAAACAAGACTCATTAACACTTTAGGCTATTGCAAAGGTTATTATCTCCGCTAATATCGAATTACATATAGTATTTTCGTAGACAAATAGCTGCGGGGAGAAGAAATTCCCGGGAAAGGTCTAGTAAGAAAAATATAGCCGGGGCACATAGGAGGCCGGAAGATTTCATATTACCTGATGATATGCAAGCTGACTCACGGCGTGCTCAAAATACTTAAGGTAAACCAGGGTCAGCCCTACGGTGGCAAAGTACTTAATAAACGGAAAATATAGGAATAGTAGCATATTTACCGTATTTAGACAGCTGTGGTAGTTATAACAGCACAGTAACATTATACAAGCTCAAAAAGAATCTAGCATACTATAAATTAGCTTAATATACATTATTTGCGTACATTACTCATATGGTAAAGTACACAATTCTTGCTATGAATTTTGTACATTATTGAATATATTTACTATAACAAAAAGTACATTAATTACCTACTTCCTGCTACTGTAAGGCAGGCTTTGCTCAGGCTTGCTCAGACGCTGCTCAGGTACTATCAGGCTCTTATTTAGATACGCTCACCTTCAGATCAGTTTAAAGTAGTAGCTGCTCACGTTTGGAGACTAAAACAGAATCAGTGAGGATAAGACTAGAGTCTGAATTTCCTGGTATTATAAGTTAATTCTCTCTTTTTATACATTGTATGTGGTTAGTAAGCTTGCTGCTCTTGCTCAGGCGCTGATCACCCTCGGCTCAGTCGACTCGCCTAAGTAACCTGAGAACCTTGAGCAACTCACCTCGGCAGAAGATCTGGAACCTAAGCACGACGTCTTTTTCCTATCACCTAATTGACATCAGCCCCGTTAGGGTGTCGTCGCAATAGGGCAGTGGGTTGACTTCATCGTTGAGTAAAATTTGGTGATCTCTAACGATTAGGGAATAGATTTTTAGTGAAGATAATTAATTACGAGATTCGAGAATTGCCTCCGGGCTGCAGCCTGCCCCTCCACGTTTAGCGGCAGCCATTGCATCGGGCTATAAACCCGTGCACGGGCCACCGGTTACTTTCTCGCGACATCGAAAAACACACGCGCCTCGTCGCGTTGTGAGATTTGCAACGTGCACCTCGATATCACGCTTTGGCAGATTTGCGCTTTCTACTACCATATCTCAATAAACCATTCCCCAATCCTCTTCCTGACAACCCTTTCTTCTGGGGAGGCTCTGTGGGTGAATTGGTAGCAATGGGGTCTCTGGCATTACACGAGGAGCATCAATACCTCGATCTTATCCGTGAAATTCTGGACCTTGGTGAAAGACGACCAGACCGGTAAGTCAATATCCAGATCGATATATAATAGATGCGAGTTTAGAATCTCATACATCTCAGAACAGGGACCGGGACTCTGTCTATCTTTGCACCACGGCCACTCAAATTCAAGCTCAACGACAATGGGCGACCGATCCTCCCTCTTCTTACGACAAAACGTGTTTTCACTCGTGCAATTATCGCCGAGCTTCTCTGGTTCATTCAGGGCAACACATCATCCCTTGCGCTGAGTGAGGCTGGGGTGAAGATTTGGGATGGCAATGGATCACGCGAATTCCTAGATAGCAGAGGCTTAACACATCGTGAAGTTGGTGATCTTGGGCCAGTCTATGGCTTTCAATGGCGACACTTTGGCGCCGACTACAAAGATTCGTCAACGGACTATACTGGTCAAGGTGTGGACCAACTGGTCGACATTATACACAAGCTTCGAACGGACCCTTACGACCGTCGAATGATTCTTACCGCTTGGAACCCCCGGGACTTGTCCATCATGGCGCTGCCACCTTGCCATATGTTTGCCCAGTTCTATGTCTCATTCCCGGGACAAGCGCTAGAGGGGAGTAGCGAATATAAAACAAAAGGGCATCTTCATTGTCAATTGTATCAGCGATCCTGTGATATGGGGCTTGGCGTACCATTCAATATCGCCAGCTATGCTCTCCTTTGCCATATGCTCGCTCATGTTTGTGATCTGATCCCTGGAAGTCTTACGCATGTTATGGGAGATGCGCATGTCTATCTCGATCATGTTGATGCTCTTCGCATACAATTGGAACGTGAGCCACGGACATTTCCGGAACTGGAAATCAAGCGTGATAAAGGCGGAAGCATTGACGGCTGGAAGGTAGAGGATTTTGAGATCAAAGGTTATGACCCTCACAAGTCAATTGCCATGAAAATGTCTGTCTAGTGAATAGTACAGTGCGTTACGAATCTGGCACGCCTTGTGGGCTAGGTACGATCAATGCTTGATGTTCGGAGGCGCGACGACCACAATGAATTCATCGATTTACATATCACAACCTACCAGATCTAAGTTTGACACCCTCAATGAGGCACCTGGCACCTGTGACTTGATCCATATGGATCCATATCTACATTGTAGCAAACGTCAGTCATTTCGCCATATTCGACAAAACATTGTCTCATATCTAACAATGAAAATTTGACGTTTGGAATGCGGAGCTGATGGTATGTCAGCATATCAAATGGCAAGCTATTCAACCCTTGAACCCCACAAAGTTGTCAAGTGTATTTTGCTACCGAAGCTGATGTTGAAGAGCCTTCTGCATCTCTGTACCTTTCAGCCCACAGTCCCAGGCTAGTTCCAGCTTGCTACGAGCTTTCTCAACATTTTGGCACCCGCCACCGCATTATGATGCTGCTGTATAAACTGATCTCCTGGAAAGACCGCTGGATAGATAGTTCTCAGTTTGAGAGAAGTAGTAGTGTTAACCTCAACTTGATTAAGAATGAGCAAACACTGCTTGTCTGCTGGAAGTGCTGCTTCAAGTCCAGCCTTAGCTAGAAATGCTCTGGTGTGCCGCATATCGAAGAAGTCCGTGCACCAGACGAGAATATTGCATTGCGAAATTCCCTTTGCTTGGAACAGTTTTCCAAATGCTTCAGGATCAATATCGGGAGACCGATGCAACATTCTTTCACAATGACACCCCGAGAGATAGGAGTGCTTAAGATGTTCATCAA